>Ga0315280_10000565_pt1 | contig 68191 bp, 61 predicted proteins | sample YL17G06_40_MG_FD_203697 | JGI IMG/M metagenome (GOLD analysis project Ga0315280, IMG submission 203697) | Sediment microbial communities from Yellowstone Lake, YNP, Wyoming, USA - YL17G06_40 | ecosystem: Environmental > Aquatic > Freshwater > Lake > Sediment | place: USA: Wyoming | collected... | reverse complement strand
GAGACGAACACGTCCTCCAGGCCCGGCGCCACGCGCCGCCGCGCCGTCACCTGGATCCCCTGCCCATGCAGGGCGGCAGTCAGGGCCGGCTCGTCCCGCGAAGCATCGGACACCCACACGTGCAGCCCGTCGCCGAACACCTGAACGCCAAGCACCTCGGGAAGTCGGGAGAGAAGGTCTTTCGCCTGCCGCTGTGGCTGCGCGATGATCTCGAGCAGGTCGCCGCGCATGCGCTGCTTCAGCGCCTGCGGCGTGTCGGAGAGCAAGATGCGTCCTCTCTCTATCAGCGCCACCCGGTTGCAGCGCTCCGCCTCGTCCATGTAGGGGGTGCTGACAAAGATGGTCACCCTTTCCCTCAACAGCGAGTAGAGTATTTTCCAGAAGTCTCGCCGCGAGACGGGGTCAACTCCGGTGGTCGGCTCGTCGAGAAACAGCACCTCCGGCGTATGGATGAGAGTGCAAGCGAGCGCCAGCTTCTGCTTCATACCGCCCGACAGGTTCTGGGCCAGCCGCCTGCGGAAGGGCGCCAGCCGGCTGAATTCGAGCAGCTCCTTCTCGCGGCTGATGCGCTGCGCGCGCGGCACGTGATAGATGTTGGCAAAAAACGCCAGGTTCTCGGCGACGGTAAGGTCGCCGTAGAGGCTGAAGCGCTGGGGCATATATCCGATGCGCCGCTTGACCTGCTCGGGGTCGCGGGACACGTTGTAGCCCGCCACTTCGGCTTCTCCGCCTGAAGGGTCAAGGATCGCGCAGAGCATGCGCATGGTCGTTGTCTTGCCTGCGCCATCCGGCCCCACCAGCCCGAAAATCTCGCCCTTCTCGACCTCGAGGTCCAGGCTGTCCACAGCGACCAGGTCGCCGAACTGCTTGCGCAGCCCTCTCGCGCGTATCGCGTAGCCGTTCCCGTTCATGCGCCGCCCCTCGTCGAACCCCTCAGACGGAATCGTTCGCTGCCTGCTGTGACATCGTGGCCCTTGGGTGTCATTCTGAGCCCTTCGCCTGTCATTCTGCCTTCGCCCTGAGGCTCAGGCCGAAGGGAGCCAAGCGAAGAATCTCTCTGTTGGCTCAGGGTAAACTCCGCGAAGGATCCCAGGATTCCTATGTCAAGAGGGGATTCCCTGCCTCATTGGCTCTGGCGAACGTGAATCACCGCGTCTGCGGGCATGCCTGGCTTGAGTTCCTGGTTCGGGTTCTGGACCTCGATTTTTACGCCGAACACCAGTTTCACGCGCTCCTCTTTCGTCTGCACGTTCTTGGGCGTGAACTCCGCCTGCTCGGCAATCTCGATCACGCGGCCGGGGTATTTCTTGTTGGGGTAGGCGTCGGTCGTGACTTCGGCGCGCTGGCCCAGTTTCACAAGGCCCACTTCGGTCTCCGGGACATAGACCCGCAGCCATACACTGTCCAGCAGTGCGAGGCGCACTATCGGCAGGCCCGGCGTCACCAGTTCGCCCGGCTCGGCATTGCGGAGTGTAACGCGCGCGTTCGCGGGGCACCATATCCTGGTCTGCTCCCAGGAGGCCTGCGCCGTGTTGAGCGCGCCGCGCGCCTGTTCCACCCGCGCCCGCGCCGCTGCGATGGTCTCCTTGCGAGGGCCTGCCAGGGCAAGGTCCAGGGCGGCTCGCGCGGCCCACGCCTGCGAGCGGGCCTGCGCAACCGCAGCCTCGGCCTCCTGCAGTTCCTGCGCGCGCGCTCCGGCCTGCGCTTCGGCAAGCCTCTGCTGCGCCCCCTTCACAGCCTCCTCCGCTTCCTTGATCTCCTGGGGGCGCGCGCCGGTTTCGGCCTCGGACAAGCGCTGCCGCGCCGCGTCAACCTGGGCTTGCGCAACGTCTCGCCGCGTCCGCGCCTGGTCAAGCTGCTGGCGCGAGATAGCGCCCTGCGACTCCAGGTTCTCCACGCGCCTGAGTTCGGTTTCCGCCTCCGACAGGTTCGCTTCGGCCTGCTGCAGTGCCGCGCGCAGTTGGCGGATCTGCTCCTTTCGGGGGCCCTCGCGGACGAGGGACAGCCGCGCCTTGGCTTGCTCGTAGGCGGCCCGGAGCTGCTCAATCTGTTCCTTGCGCGGCCCTGCGCGAACCAGGTCCAGGCGGGCCTGAGCCTGCCGCAGGGCACTCTGCGCTGCCTGGAACTGGGCCTGGGCGCGGCGGATGTCCTCTGGCCGCGTTCCAGCCAGAAGTTCCGCCAGGGCCGCCTCGGCTGCGGCGAGATTGCCGCGCGCCTGCTCCACCTGGCCCTGCAGTTCCTCGCTGTCCAGGGTGGTGACGAGGTCGCCGCGGCGCACTCTGTCACCCTCGTGCAAGCGCAGGGATCGGACCCTGCCAGCCACCTTGGCGCTGACATCCACTTCGGTGGCTTCAATGATGCCATTGCCAGCAATGGTGTCGAAAGATGCCTGCTTGCGACCACCCAGATAGTACCAGAGGCCGAAAGCGACGAGCAGCGCCAGCACCAGCGGCAAAGCGATGCGCAGCAGCTTCCCGAGTTTCATCCCAGCTTGCAACTCCCTACGGGTCTGGAACCAACCAGGCAGTTACTGAAACCGACCCCACGCCTGCCGGCCTCGCCTCGGCTTTCAACGATCGCGCAACTAGCCCTTGCAGGCAACATCATGTTGACGCTGCGGCTGCCGCTGGCCCGCCTACTACCAGCGGCGGCACGCAATTTCTAGCATGTTTCCACCCCGCCCCGGCGGGCGGCGCGACCAACCCATGCACACGATGCCCTCACCCGCCTGTCGTACTTTGCGTGCCGCCAGGCTGGTAGAACTCAATCTCCTCCACGGTGCCGTCGGCGCGCTGCGAGCGCACCACCCCGGTGCCGCGCGCCACCCACAAAGTAGCCTGCACTTGCCCGTCCGGCCCGAGCTTCTCGACTTTCATCGCCTGCAACTTGCCCAGCGGAACCGAGACGGCCTCCTCCCCGACACATCGGAACGCACCCGCCGTCTGCCCCGGGTCCGGGACTGCGGCCTCGGTCTGCCAGGCTGACGCTGCGTCCTCCGGCCGCACTCGCCGCAGCAGGGCCGCGGCGGTCGTGGCCGCCTGGTATCTCGCCTTCACTCCCGCCCCGTAATCGGTCTCACAGCGAAAGACTCCCGTATGCCCCCTGATCTCCTCCAACACGCGGGTGGTGCGCCTGAGCACCGGCGACCCAGGAATCGTGACCCGGTACCTCCACACTGATCCCACGCTCAACGGCAAAAAGGGGTTCGGCGCCAGGGTGAAAGCGGAGAGGTCCCCGACCTGAACCGACTGCGCTGGGACCTGGTCGGTGCCCGCTGGCGGCGCGGGGAGGCTTCCAGTTACTGCTGCGGCTGTTTGCTCGGAGGGCGCGGCAGCGCCGGCGCCAGTGCGGCCGGCGGCCAGTTTCTTTGACTCGTCCTGCAGATACTTTATCCGGTCGTCGGTGGGCGGGTGCGAGCGGAAAATCGCGATCCCGCGCCGCCCCGAGCCCGCCAGTTTGCGGAGTACGGTCATGGCCTCCACGCTCCCATTGGGGTCATAACCCGCTTTCGTGGCCCAGGCCATTCCCATCGTGTCCGCCTCCCGCTCCTGTCCCCGAGAGTACTTCGGCTGCAGGAAGATGTCCAACAGGCTTCCCCATCCCAGCGTGAGGAAAGACAGGGTTTCGCTCTTCCTGATCCTGCTGGCCCAGTGGCGGTGCGCTCCGTGCACGACCTCGTGGGCCAGCACAAAGGCAAGCGCATCATCGGAGGGCAGAGCCTGCAAAAGGCCCACATAGACGTAAACATGCCCTCCCGGGAAGCACAATGCGTTGACATCGCTGGAACTCACAACGCGGAATTCGAACGGCAAATCCCTGCGGTCGCAGACGCTGACGATGCGGCGTCCGATGCTGGCCACCCTGCCCACCAACAACGGGTCTGAGCAGAGGGCAACGTGCTGCTCGAACAGCGACGCCGCTTCGCGCCCCAGCCGCGCCTCTTCCCCGGTGCTGACGCCGAAAAAGACTGCCTGGCCCTGGCTCACCCAAAGCACGGCGAGCGTCAATGCTGCCCATCTGCCTGTCCGCTGCATCTCCGTTACTCCTGCCCCACTACCGATCATGCCCTGGACGTAGCCGCTTTCCGCCCGACAATCGGCACTCCGCCCGGGTGCACCTGCCTGCGCTGCCTATTCCGGGTTGTTCTGCCGGTGCTTTGTCATATACTGCTGAGCTCGCTCCAGGTCACCTGCCTGGCTGGCTATCTCCGCCAGGGCCTTATAAGCAGTCGGGTGCCTTGGGTTCTCAGCCACCACCTGTTGGAGAGCCTGCTCCGCCTCCTGCGTTTTGCCCAGGGCCTGGCAAGCCAGCGCGTGGTAGTAGCGTGCCTGCGTGCCCAGCGCCGGATCGGTCAGGGCCTGGGAAAGGTATTCGTCGCCTTTCTCCGGGAGGCCCGCGTCCACCAGCGCGCTGCCGATCATCAACCCCGCCAGGGCCCGCCCCCGCGACTTGCCATTGCGCTCTGTCTCCAGCCCATCGAGGATAATACAATGATACACCGCCTCCGGATAGTCGAACCCGTGCTGGAAGATGTGCGAAGTGCGCGTCCTCGAATACTGACCCCAGAATTCCGCCACTTGGTGCTTGCCCTTCGGCCGGGCCAGTTTCACTACCTCCAGCATCTCAGTCGCTTCCTCGTCCCGGTTCCCGTAGGCGAACTTTATAAGCGCATTCCAGTGTCGCGCCGTCCAGTTTGAGGGCTGCAGTTGGGCCGCGGTTTGGTAGCAGGCTGCCGCCTCATCGTACTTGCGCAGCCGCCGCAGAGCGTCCCCAAGAGCGATCTTTGCCTCTACATTTTGCGGGTCGAGTTTGAGGGCCGCCTCGAACTCCGCCGCAGCCTGTTGGGGCTCCGCTGCCATTTTCATGAGCGCCAGGCCGAGGTCCGTGTGTGTCCATGCACTGTTAGGCGCAAGTGCCGCAGCCGTGCGGAATTCCTGCAGGGCTTCGTCCCACCGATCCTGGTCGGCCAAGGCGCGTCCGAGGGCCAGATGAGCGTCGGGGTCGTTGGGAGCACGCTTCAGTGCCTGGTTAGCGCGCTCGAGCGAGAACTGGCGCTGCACTTCCGCCGGCAAGACGCCTGCGTCCTTGAGCCGCTCCTCTGCCCCTGCCAAGTCTCCCGCCGCCAGCAAGCAGCGGGCCATTGCTGCATGGAATGCCGGGGGCAGTTCCGGCTTCTTCTTGCGGTCCTTGGACTCAGCCCGCCTCTCGGCCTCCTTCAGAGCCAGCACTGCGTCGTTTGCCTTGCCGGCAGCAGCCAGTGCCAGGGCATACTTAGGCAGTGCGTTTTCCAAGTCGTCGGGCCGCAGGTCCACCAGGCGCTTGTAGGCCTCGGCTGCCTGATCGTTCTTGTTGAGCCGCTGAAAGACATCTCCTTGCACCTCGTATGCGTACCCGTAGGTGGTGCTGCCGGCAGTGGCCTCCGCGCACTTCTCTGCCGCCGCTTCCAACTGCCCCTGCGCCAGGAGTTTCAGCGCCTGCTCGCAGGCTTGCGCCGCCCTGCGCTGCGGCTCGTCTTTCACCACCAGAAGTGTGACGGGTTCCACGCCCGCGAGCGGCAGCGGATCAACATCTCGTGTCGCAGTTAGGGTCACCTGCCCGTGGTCACCCTTGAACTTCGTGGATATCTCGCGCCGCGCTGTGAACGTCACTTCTCCCAGTTTCTCCTGCCCCGATCCGGCCTGCGCCCTCAACTCTGTAGTCTCTTTGTCCAGCAGTTCTCGCGGCGCTTTGATCCACAGCGTATACTTTACGCGCCGGTCGCGAGGGATGCGCAGGCGCGCAGTGAAGTCCACGCGCTCCTTGAGCGCAACCACGGTGGGCGATGCGCTGAACTGTTGCACGCGCTCCCAGCCGCCCATAGGCCCCGTGAATGACACCTCGGGCCCCGCAGTCCGCGCAAGCACGATCGGGTCCATATAAACGGTGAAGCTCTGGAGCGCCGGGAAAGAGACGGGCACGGGCCCCTCGAACCGCTTGTAGCCACTGGCCTGTATAGATAGATTGGCCAGCGGCAACTCGATCGTCGTTCGGTGTATTTCGCTCACCTGCGTCGGTATCAGCCCGCCGGTCAAGATGGTCCCCAGGAAACTTTTGGCCGAGACCTTGGTGGTCTTCTTGACCTCACCGATGTTCGTCTTGACCTGGTAGCGGCCCATCTTGTCGGTAACGGCGCAGCTGTCACCCTTTTCGGGGAACGTGCCGTTGTTCTCAGCCACCACTCGCGCACCCTCGATTGGCTCCCCCGTTTCAGCGTCGAATACGTAGCCCACCACGAAGCCAACCGCGGGTTTTCTCGACTTGATGGGAGGGCTCCCCTGGCCGGCCGCAAGCAGCCCGGCGCTCAGGGACAAGCCCAGCAGACAGCAAAGAGTGCGGTACATAGTCCCCTCCTTCCGACTTGAAGTTAGTACTGCTACTGCCCGGACGCTCCCCGGTCCCGCCGCGAGCGCCGCAAGCGCTGCGATGCCGCGGCTGCGCTGTCTGAGGCCCATATTTTGCCTTGCCTCAAGCATCCTCTTCTCGTATCACCTCTGATTCCCTTCTGGCAGGGCATGCCGCGCCCGCTGTAGAATTTGGCGGAGCAGTGTATGCGGGATACGACCTTGGGGGAGCATGCCAGGCTGAGGTGGAATGCGGTCTAGGTGTTTGATCTCCGTCGAGCAGATCGCCGCAGCAGGGCGCAGCCTGCTGCGCGATGTAACAGGACGTGCCATTGGTCCCGGATAGCGGTCAAAACGAGCCCCAGGTTCAGCCCGCGACCGATCTGCTCGCTTCTCCCGTGCAACGGCTCGGCGCCGCCCTTGCGGACCTGGGCATTCTGCTGGGCGCAGGGCTTGTCCTCATGGCAATCTTGCTGGCTCTCGTCCCCGCCGAGAAAGTCGAGGGCGCATTCCTTCGCACCGCAACCTGCTACTCGCTCCTGTACCTCGTCGTCCTGTGGGGCAGGGGCCAGACCCCCGGCAAACGAATCTTCGGGATAAAGGTGGTGGGTCTCGATGGCAGGCCGCCTGGCCTGTTGAGGGGGGCTGCGCGATACGTCGGTTATGTGATCGCCTCGCTGCCTTTCAAGATCGGGCTCCTCGCCATTCTCTGGGATCCTTTGCGCAGAGGGTGGCATGACCGCATCGCCGGCACGCTGGTGGTCAAGGAGCATGCGCCCGAGATTCCTGTTTCACCGCCCGAGAACGAGCCGATCAGCGCGGATGAGAGCGCGCCAGGCGCAATTCGCTGGCGCGATCTGGTTATGCTGCCTCTATTCCTGCTGGCGACCGCGCTGCTCACATGGCCCGTGATCGTACGCGTTCCCGCCCGGTTCCCGAGCGACGGGGGCGATGCGAACCTGTTCATGTGGAACCTGTGGTGGTTCAGGAAGGCCACGCTGGATCCGCACCTGAGCGTGTGGAAGACGGACTACATCTTTTGGCCCGAGACCGTCAGCACCCGGCTGCACAGTTTTTCGATCTTCAACTGCTGGCTCGGTATCCCGCTGCAAAGGTTCCTTTCCCCTGAGTTAACCTATACCGTGCTGTGGGTGCTGGCGCTCTCTGGCACCGCATTCGCAGCATACCTCGTCGGCAAGTATGTAACCGGCACCGCCGCCGGAGGGTTTTTGGCGGGCCTGTTCTTCGGCTTCTGCCCTTACATGGTGTGGCACGCGTTCGGCCATCTCGATCTGATTAGCAGCGAGTGGGCGGTTCTTTACGTGCTGCTCATCGTGGTGCTGATGAAGAAAGCGCAGGCGCGTCATGCGCTCTTCGCAGGCATCGCACTTGCGCTTGCCGGTCTTTGCGCATGGTATCACCTGGTGCACATGGCAGTGTTCACCGCCGCCTTCGCGGCGGCGTGGCTGATAGTGCACAGACAACAGATCGCAAGGCGGGCCTTGCTTGCCGTGCTGGCGCCAGCAATCGCGCTGGCCCTGCTGGCGGCGTGGCTCGTGCCGATGGCGCGGGAGTTCAGATCCGGCAGTTACGATTACGAGCGGGCGACCGCCCGGGCGCGCGCGACGGTGGTGTCGCTCGACGCAGGCTCGCTGGTAACTCCGCCACCTTACCATCCGCTGTTTGGGCGCTGGACGAAGGATCTTTACCTCGACCGGCTGAGGCCCGGCACAGGGGTCGAACAAGCATCATACCTCGGATTCAGCGTGCTGGCGCTCTCGATGGTGGCGGTATGGGATCGCAAGCGCAGGCGGACCTATCTGCCCTGGCTGGCGGTTGCGACGGTGTGCATCCTTATTTCGTTCGGGTTCAGGCTGACCGTCTTCAACTACCCGGGCCTTCCGCTGTGGCTGGTGCTAGCAGCAGGAGGGCCACCCGGTAGTGGGATGGACTTGCCTATCGTGCCATCGCTGGCAAGAAACGTCGCCCTGTCTTTAGCCAGCTGGTCTCCTGATAGGCTGCTGAGCCTGCGAGCCGTGGATACCCCCTTCGCTTTGCTCTGGAAGATGGGCGGCGCGATGCGCCTGGCTTCGGCTCCGGGGCGTTTCGTGCAGGTGGCGTATCTGTGTCTTTCGGTGCTGGCCGCTTTGGGCGCTCTGCACCTGGCGCAGCGCGCGGGCATGAGGCGCGGAAAGTGGGCAGCAAGAGCAGTGCTGGCGGCAGCCGCGGCCGCGGTGATGTTCGAGTACATGATCGCGCCGCGATTCCCGACCGAACCGGCAGCGATGGCTCCATTCTACAACCGGCTGGCGAAAGAGCGCGACTGCACGGCGATCGTGGAGGTCCCGACAAGGGAGCTGGGTGATACCCACTCCCAGCGCGCGCAGGCGGTTCACGGCAAGCGGCTCTACATCGGCTTCATCAGCCGCATCCCGGACCGGGCGCGCCGTTTCTACAGGGGCCACCCGTTGCTGTCACAGGTTCTCGCGGCGGGAGGCGGACCGCGACGGGGAGACCCACATGCGTGGCTGGGGGTGCGTTCGCTCGGCGAAGACGCCCTCAAGGAGCCATGGCTGTCAACATGCCGCGCCGACCTGCGCGCCCTTTCGCGCACCGGCTGCTGTTACATTGTGTTGCACAAGGGGTCCATCGAGCCCAAGTCGCTGCGCCAGGCGGAGCGCCTGCTGGGGGAGGCACTGAAGCTCCCGGTCGCATTCGATGATCGGGAGGTGGTAGCCTTCCGGGTTCCTCACCAGGCCGGGTAGGTGCGGCCAACCAGGACGCCCGCCGCGGAACACAACACCGCCAGGCAGTCATTGTTGACCACGGCCATGATGTGGGTGAACATCGGCAGGAAAGCCAGGATAGCTACCGATGCCGGCCGCAAGTGCGCCTCCCTGAGCGGTCTCACAGGGACGAAAGAAGCTTGTTCGTTCGCTGGCTGTATTGCTCCAGGATGAACTCGGGCGACCCTATCTCGGGCCACAGTTCCGCGGACAGGAACCCGGCGAACCCTTCTGCCTTCAGTGCGCGCAACTGCCGCGCCAGGGGGATGTTGCCGTCACCCGGGAGCACCGTTTTCCTGTCCCGATTGTCGTGAAAGTGGACATGGGCTACCTTCCCGGAAAGCCAGCGCACGGTTTCCTCAAGCGGTTCTCCCGCATTGAAGGGGTGCTGCACGTCCCAGTTCGCCCGAACGGCGGGATGGTTTGCTTTCTGAAGCACGCGGCCGACGCTGCTTCCGAGCGAGAAATGGTCGTGGGTTTCGAGGCAGATAGCCACGCCGTGCTGGGCGGCGAAATCAGCAGCCGACACGATGTCCTCAGCGACAATCGCAATCGCATCGTCGAGCGAGAGAGTTTCCGGCTGGCGCGCGCCCCCGAACACGCGGATGCGGGGCGCGCCAAGGTCCGCCGCCAGCTGCAGGTGCCTCTTCAGTTCGCTGCGGTTGCTTGCGCGTTTTGAGGGGTCGGCGGCTGCGAAGGTGCACGAGGTTGCGACGCACGAAATCTCAATCCCGCTGTCCTGGAATGCTCGCTTCGCCGCGGCGCGCGCCTGCGGCGATGAATCGGGCTCGATGCCGTGCTTGTGATCGTCCAATACCCGCGGCTCGACGCCGGCATAGCCAAACTTCTCGGCGGCAGCGAGCACCTCTTTGAGCGTGAACTCCGGGCAGGCAAAGGTCATGAAACTCAGGCGCATCTCTCTCCTCCCAACGATTTCCTCCAGGCAGCGAATTCTGCGGCCGTGTCCCTGCTGGAGACGAACGGCTTGTAGCACAGCCGCATTCTGAGCGCGTATTGTTTCCCAACGCTGTAGTCCGGCACGAGCATGTAGAAGTCCCACGCCGGGTTGCCCTGGCCGCCGCCCGAGGGCGAGTGGGCAAACCGGAGCACGTGCTCACAGTCGAACATGAACAGCATCATGTATCCCGCGCGCAGCCCGTAATAGTACGGCTGCTCGTATCGCAAGGGCGCCATGCTGGCGTACATGTACCGCTGGATCTCGCGGCCCATAGGCGTGCGGGCGCGGTCGCAAACTTGCCGTACGCTCGATTTCTCACCGTGGCGCGATGACTCGAACGAGAGCCAGCGCGGCCTCTCGTTCGCGGTCCTCCGGCCCCTGAAATGGATGGCTTTGCTCTCGGACCGGTTTATGTAGGAGGCCCAGAACACGCCGAGCAGACCGTTGCGGAAAGCGCGCTTGCGGGGCACGCAGCGGTATTCCGCTTCGATGTAGCAGGGGTCCTGAACCGTGAATGTGGTCCAGGATTCCAGGCCCCAGAACGGAGTCGGCGGCTGATAAAGAAGCGCCGTGCTCTTCGAAAGACGGTGAAACTGCATGGGGGAGCGGCGCGGCTCGAAGTAGAGCGCCCCCTCCAGACTGTGCTCCGACCCATCGAAGTACAACTCCAGGTTCATGCCGGCATACTGCGGCACAAAAGCATTGCTGCGCTGTCGCGGGCCCATCAGCGCGTGCACGCCGTTGTATCCCGGGAGGTGCCTCCCCGCTGGCTCGTTGCCGCCTATGATGCAGCGGAGACGGCTAACTTGGAACGCTGCAAAATCCATGCTGGTGACGTATCGCGGGATTCGCCGCCTGCCTGCGCGCGCCTGCGGCGAGCATGACGCTCAGATGAGTGCATCCTTTTTCCATCCGAGCCTGATCAGTTCAATGCGGCTGAGGTCGGCGACACCCAGGCCGTATTTTGTCTCGGCGACGGCGATGTGCTTGGTGGGGGTGATCGGTTTGTCCTCGCCGAAGTAAAGCACGCGCTTGGTCCGCACCAGGTGCGCTCCCACGGCATCTACGGCAACCGGGTCGAACGAAACCATGATGCCCTTGTAGGGCCACACGTAGCGCGGATCGAAGTAATGCGGGCCGCGCCCCCAGAATTGCGGGGTGAGTGCCACTAACACGTTCAGCCTGGTCTTCCTCTTCACCGTGGGCAGGCTCCATATCGCGGCCAGGTCGGCGCAGGAATCAGGGTGATATACCGAAGGGTCCGGCACAAACGTGGCGTAATTCTTGATGCACCCCCCGATCCCGGCCCAGTGATGCGTTCGCACCGGGCGCACGTTAATCAGCGCGGTGCAGTGCGCGAGCGTTCGCATTGCGCCGCTGTCGTCAATGAGGACTCGTTCCGCGGGCACTCCCGCGCCAATGACGCGGCCCCGCAGCGCGCTTTCGACCTCCGCGGGAGTGTGCAGGTTAGCCCACACGTTGGTCTTGATTCCCACCAGATCATCGCGCCTGACGAGGCGCGACCATGCTCCAACCATGTCCTTCTCGCCAACGAGAGCGGCCACGGCATCGTCGAGCATGCGCCGTACGACTGGGGCGCTGACGCGCCCTTGCTCATCCACGGCGTGCTCATCGCGCACAAGCACCACGGTGGCGCGCTTGCCCCCTTTGCGTCTTTCCCCGGCCAGCGGCAGGCCGAAGGCTGCCGCCACCGCGGCCCCCGTCATGCCGCGAAGGAAATCGCGGCGGGTCAGGTTCCCGGTTCTTGCTCTCACTGAATCCTCCTTTGCAGCCTCGCAACCGCAGCGTCCAGCAGGGAACGCGCACCTCTTTCCGCCGGCGAGTCGAAAACTGCGACCACGACGCGCCTCTTGCACCTGGCCGCTGTCCACCTGCCGTTCTCCGTGCGCGTGATTCCCTTGCTGCCGGCCTCTGGCATGTAGGCGGCAACGAATTTGCGCAGCGCGCCCCTGGCGGCCGCGGCGTTGGGATAGCGCACCAGCAGAAGAACGCAGGGCTTGCCGCCCTTGACCGCGTAGCGCGCGATCACCGCCTCGGTGCGCTTGCTGAGGTTCAGGATGTTCTGGTCGGCCACGAAGTAATGGTAGTCGAGGGATGAAGCCTGGTGAAAATAGCGCACACTCAAGGGCATTAGGTTGCTACCGGGAAGCGCGGCCAGCAAGTCCGGGCGCTCGCCGCTAGCACTGATAGCCGCCGCTATCGCCCTGCCGAGAGAGATGGCCACGCTCCTGGATGAGGGCGTCTCTCGCTCGGCAGTGACCGCGACGAAATACGTTCCCTTCCAGAATCGCAGCAGGCCGGCTGCGTACTCCGAATCGCGGCCGATCCCTACATCTTTGCCTTCCCGCTCGAAACTGAAGATGCCGAACGCATCCTTCGACGACCCCATGTCGAAGACATCGGCGATAACCCTCCCCTGCCCCGGCTTGACGAAGTGCCGCGTGAGAAGGCGCCGGAAATCGTACGCGAGATAGACTTCCGCTCCGCCGTCGAGGTAATCGAAAACAGTCTTCCGGTCGAAGGTGCGATCTTCTCCGCTTGCCTTCCACCCGGCAACTTCTCTTGGGACCAACCGCTGCATTTCCGCGCCTGATGAAGAAACCACCGCGACCAACAAAATCAGCAGCACAGCCACCATTTCCCTCACAATCTTCCATCTGCCGCAGCCCTCTCCTGCCATCGAGCGGCCGGCAGGTAAGGCCCCACCGCTGCCAGAACGCTGGTTGGCAGGAGAGTTGGATGGCGGAAGCGCTGCATATTCGCCTCACCTTTCCTCAGCGCGTGATCTTCGGACCGGGCGCGCTCAAGGTGCTGGGCGACGAGGTTGGCCTGCTGGGGAAGAGGCCCGGGATAATAGCAGGGCAGCGATCGCTGCGCGCCTCCGGGCGACTGGAGGAGATCTCCAACAGCCTGCGCGCAAGGGGACTGGAGCCGCTGGTCTTCGATGGCGTGGAGCCCGAGCCGACTGTCCAGACGGTCCAGCGCTGCGTCGAGTTCCTGCGGGGATCAGACGCCGACTGCGCGGTCGCAATAGGCGGTGGCAGTGTGATTGACGTGGGCAAGGCTGCCGCCTGCATCGCGGCGCTCGAAGGCGCGGCCCGGGAGTACTTCGAAGGTCGTGCGATTCCCGGCCCCGGCCTGCCATTTGTCGCCTTGCCCACCACTTCGGGAACCGGCGCCGAGGCCACGAAAAACTCCGTTCTTCGCGACCCGGACCGGAGACTGAAAACCAGCCTGCGCAACGAACACATGATCCCTCGCGTCGCGATCGTTGACCCCGACCTGACCCTCGACTTGCCGCCGCACCTGACCGCGCAGACCGGAATGGACGCGTTCACCCAGGCCCTGGAGTCTCATGCATCGCTGGGGGCCTCGCCAGCCACAGATGGGCTTTCTGTGGAGGCTGCCCGGCTGGTGGGCGCCAACCTGCTGGCAGCATACCACAATGGGCGCGACGCGAAAGCCAGGGGATTGGTTTCACTGGGCAGCCTGCTGGCTGGAATGGCGCTGAACAACGCGGGCGTGGGCTTAGTGCACGGCATGGCCCACCCGATCGGCGCGCTTTTCCACCTGCCGCACGGCCTGGTTTGCGCGGTTCTGCTTCCGGCCGTGATCGAGTTCAATCGCCCGGCTTGCGAGGGGAAATACCGGCGCATCGAAGAGGCGCTTGCGCTGGAGGACGGGGACCTCTCCGCGTTCGCGCGCCGCCTCAATGCAGACATGGAGATCGCGCCGAAACTTTCGGCCCTGGGAGTAAACCAAAGTCCCCTGGACAGGATCATTGCCGATACCCTGCCTGCGGGATCCACGAAGGCCAACCCTCGCAAGGTGGGGGCGGATGAGGTACGCTCGGTGTTCATGTCACTGATATGAAGGAGGGATGCAATAATGCAGCGCGTCAACGAGAGCGAGCAGCAATTCCGCCACGGTGACAGCGGCCCCAAGTATATGTTCAGGGGGCCGAAGCACGAGTGGGGCATTATCGTGTTTCACCCCGGGCAGGCGCTCGGCCCCCACAAGCACCGCGAGGTGGAGGAAACCTTTTTCTTCGTGTCGGGAGCGCCCCAGATGATAGTTGACGGCGCGGCCCACCGCGTGCGGCAGGGCGATGCGTTCCGGCTGGAGCCGGGCGAAGCGCACGACATCATCAACGATACGGATCAGGATGTCCGCATCATCTTCATCAAGTGCCCCCACCTGCCCGACGACAAAGTTGCAGCGTGATGGAAAGCATGGGGCGAGTTGACCGCGCGCAAGGGCGGCTGGTAGAATCAGGGCCGGGAGCATGCAGCAGCCATGTCGCCACTTGAGGCCCCAGAGCCCACAGTAAGCCGCCTTGGGCTTTACCTGCGCTGCCTGCGCGCCTGCAAGCGCGAGGGCATAGAGACCATCTCTTCCTCCGGCATAGAGCAGAGGACGGGCATCAGCAGCGGCCAGGTGCGCAAGGACCTCTCCTATTTTGGCGAGTTCGGCAAGCCAGGCAGGGGATATGCCGTTGACGCGCTGCTGGATCGGCTCGCCGGCATCATGCATCTCGACGTGCCGCACCCCATGATCATCGTGGGGGCGGGGAACCTGGGCACCGCGCTCGCCGGCCACGCGGGTTTCGCCGAGAGAGGGTTCCAGGTGGCGGCGATATTCGACAACGATCCGGCCAAGATCGGCAGGCAAATCGCTGGGCATGAGATCTTCGATGTCGCGCGGATGGGCGAAATAAACGAGCGGCTCCGGACGCGCTTTGGGGTGATAGCCACTCCCGCCGCGCCGGCTCAGGAGGTGGCCAACTACATGGTGCAGGCGGGAATCAAGGCGATCCTCAACTTCGCGCCCGTCCGGGTGCGCGTGCCGGAGGGAGTGGTAGCGCGGAACGTTGACCTTGGCCAGGAACTGGAGATCCTCTCTTACTTTGCCAGCCGACAGCCCGGAGCCGAGCGCACCGGCAGCGATGCACGCTGATAGCCTGGGCGTGCGGGCGATGTTCGACGGCGTCGCACGGCGCTACGACATTCTGAACACACTCGGCAGCCTGGGCCTGCACAAGCTATGGCGGCGTTCAGCCTTGAGGTTCTGCCCCGCCGCAGGCCGCGCCCTTGACCTCTGCACGGGAACGGCGGACTGGGCAATCAGCCTCGACTCACGCTGCCGCCTGGTGGTGGGGGTTGATTTCAGTGCCCCGATGCTGGCCGTGGCAAGGCTCAAGAAGCGCTGCCGCCACAGCACGCGGCTGCTGATGGGCAATGCAATGAGACTGCCGTTTCGAGACTCGTCCTTCGACCTTGTAACCATCGGGTTTTCGCTGCGCAACATGCCGGCTCTGTTGCCCTTTTTCACGGAAGCGGCGCGCGTGCTGAAACCCGGAGGAAGGTTCGTTTCACTGGAACTGACAAGGCCATCGTGGGGGCCGTTGCGGCGGCTGCACCGCTGGTATCTTCTGCTGGTTGTTCCCGCGCTTGGCACAATCTCACGCCGCGGGGCTTACTGTTACCTGGCCCGCTCGATCCTCGATTTCCCATCGCCTGGAACGGTGGCCGAGGTCATGGGGCGGGCGGGCTTCTCGCAAGCGCGCTACTTGCCCCTGACCGGCGGGATGGCAACCGTGCATGTGGGTATCATTGATCACTAGAGGCCTTCGGGAAGCGATGAACGCGCCGTGTGCCATAAACTGCCTCACCGCCGCAGCGAGACAGGCGGCGATCATCTTGATTGCGCTCTTCACACTGGACTCGCTTGGTTGCCTGGCCTTCAGGGGCGCGCGCGGATATGGAATACTTTACAGCGACAGGCGGGCGGCTACTCCGCAGCAGCCAATCCATGGCTGAGGCGGAAGAATGAGAGAAACAATAGATTTGGCAGCCGCCTACCGGGCTGCGCTGAACGAATTCTTGCGGACTCCCGAGCAAGTCGAGCCCCGCTTCCCCCCGGCAGGGGAGCACACGGCCGCCGACCTTTCGGTTGATGATCTGCTGGGCGCCCACGCAGAGGTCCTGGCACAACTCACGGAGGCAGTGCCCGCGAGTGAGGTCCCCGCGCTGATACTGCGCGCCAATCAGGCGCTGGCGCTCGCGCTCGCGAGAACGGGCGCCGCTACAGCGGCCGAGCCCTTTGCCCAGCTCCCGATACACGCGCTCGTCGAGCGGCAGATCGCGCATGCAGGAAAGGTCGGGGGGCAGTTCTGCCTGATCGTGGCTGATGTTGACCGCTTTCGGTCCTACAACACGGCGTTCGGGTGGCGTGCAGGGGACGAGGCCCTGATTGCGCTGCTGAAGTGCATCGAGTCGGCTTGCCGCGCCGGCGATATCGTCGCGCGGTGCGGCGGCGACGAGTTCTGCGTGCTCGTTCCAGGCGGCAGCCTGCGCACTGGTCTCATACTTGCGGAGCGTGTGCGAGCAGCGGTGCAGCGTGCCGATCTCGGCCATGGCCAGCTCGCGATCAGCGCCGGCGTGGTGGCGTACCCGGCAGACGCTTCCGATGCTGAAGCACTGATCAGCCTTGCCTGGGAAGCCTGCCATGCGGCTCTTCGACTGGGGGGCAACACCATCTACACCCCTCTGATCTCCAACAACCAGCCCGCGGACGAGGATTCTTGCGAGGCAGTCTCCGGCTGAATATCGGCGGCGCGTTGTCAAGAGTTCATCCGCATACCCAGCGCCGCAGCTCGTCGAGGTTGTCCCGCAGTTTTGCGATCGCCTCGGCAATCGCATCCACGTTGCTCCTCTCCAATAGCAGGTGCGTGTTGAGGGTTACCTGTTCTTCTGCGCAGATGCGTTCGGCGGTCGGACACGATACCTTCGAGTAATCCATGTCGCGCCCGTAAAGGCTGCACGAGATGGGGTGGCCGGTGCGCCCGAAGCGGTTCTCTGCGAACACGGGGTTGCGGTACACCGGGACCCCATAGGCCGCTCCCGCATGAACGCCTTCCGCAGCCAGGGCTGCCAGAAAACGGTCGCGCGGCACGTCGCCGAAGGCCTGGGAATTGTGGCGGATGATGAAGAAGTAATAACCCCGCTGGGTTATCCTCTCATCGCGCTTCAGCGCGCGAACCCCCTCGATTTGCTCAAGCGCCTTGGCGAGGCGCTCGCCATTCTCGTGCCTGATGCGAGTCTGCTCAGGCAGGCGTTTCAACTGCGATCTCAGCAGCGCGCCCTGCAGTTCTGTCATTCGCAGGTTTGGCGCGACGGCATAGTGCTCGTAAAACGGGCGCCCTGCCACGCGCCCGATATGGTGCAGCGAGAAAGCCGCCGCCGCCAGGCCGTCATGGTCGCAGATCACGGCGCCGCCCTCTCCGCATGTCAGGGTCTTGCTGGACTGGAAACTGAACGCCCCGGCATCAATCTGCGCGCCCACTTTCCTGCCCCTCCATTCCGAACCATGGGCGTGGGCGCAGTCCTCGACGATCAAGAGGCCGTGCTTCTTGGCCATCTCGCCGATGCGGTCCAGGTCTGCCGGATAGCCGCCGTAGTGAACCACCACGGCGGCTGTGGTCTTGTCGGTTATCGCGGCCTCCATCGCCTGCGGGTCAATCTGATAGGTCTCGGGGTCAATATCCACGAAAACCGGAATCGCGTTCGCCATCAGGATTGCCGTCGCAGAGGCGATGAATGTAACCGCCGGAACCAGCACTTCGTCTCCCGCCTCCACGCCACCAGCGCGCAGGCCAAGTTCCACCGCGGCGGTTCCATTGGTTACCCCAACGCAGTGTTTCGCATCGTGGTAGCGCGCGAATTCGTCCTCAAATTGAGCCACCTCCGAATCCGCCGCCTGGGCCCAATCCAGGCGACACCACCTGCCTGATTCAATGGCGCGCAGCACCGCCTCCCGGTCGCTCTCGCCCCATCTTGGCCAGCGCGCCCTCAGCGGTTCGCCCACCACGGGCGTGCCGCCCGCTACCGCTAATTTGCTCATCCGTGCCTCCCGCGCTAACTCTTCAGCGGCGCGCCCCTGGCTCCTTCCGCGCCTGCCGGGCAGGAGCGAAACGTTGCCGCGGCGAAGCCATTACCGACCGTCACATTGGGGCACTAACAGCGGTGGCATTCGATACCCTCCAGGATTTCGTGCGCGCACTGGAACGCGCCGGTGAACTAAAGCGGATTGGTCACCCGGTCAGCCCGAACCTTGAAATGACCGAGATCGCCGACCGCGTTGTCAAGGCAGACGGCCCGGCGCTTCTTTTTGAACATCCGGAGGGGTTTCGCGTCCCGGTGCTGATGAACGCATTCGGCTCGATGCGGCGCATGGCAATGACGCTCGGGGTCCGTGATGTCGAGGAGATCGCCGCGCGCATCGAGGGCCTGCTCTCCATTCAACCGTCGGGCTCGCTGGTCGAAAAGGCGCGCGCACTGCCGAAACTGATGAGCCTGGCCGCCGCCGTGCCGAAGCACGTGCGCAGCGGGATATGCCAGCAAGTCGTGGTGGATGACAAGCCAACGGTCGAGTCGCTGCCTATTCTCACATGCTGGCCGGAGGACGCCGGGCCGTACATCACCTTCGGCATGGTCTTCACCCAAGACCCTCACACGCGCAGGCGCAACGTGGGGGTGTACCGGCTGCAGGTGTTCGATGGTCAGACCCTTGGCGCGCACTGGCAGATCCACAAGGTTGCCCCGCGCCATTACCGCGACTGGGAGGCGAAGAAAGGCCGCATGCCGGTGGCCATCGTGATCGGCGCCGACCCTGCCCTGATGTACGCCGCGACAGCGCCGCTGCCCGAGGACATGGATGAGGTGGTTTTCGCCGGTTTCCTGCGGGGCAGCCCCGTTGAACTGGTGAGGTGCCGCTCGATTGACCTGGAGGTCCCGGCGGGCGCGGAGATCGTGCTGGAGGGCTATGTTGATCCCGGCGAGCGCCGCCTCGAGGGGCCCTTCGGCGACCATACCGGCTTTTATTCTCTGCCGGCCGAATACCCCGTGTTCCACCTTACCTGCCTCACTCACAGGAAGAACCCCGTTTACGCAGCGACCGTGGTGGGCAAGCCGCCGATGGAGGATTACTACCTGGGGAAGACGACGGAGCGCGTTTTCCTTCCCATGATAAGGCTTCAACTGCCCGAAATCGCGGACATCAACATGCCCCCCGAAGGCGTGTTTCATAACCTCGCGGTGGTGTCCGTCAACAAGCGCTACCCGGGGCACGCGCAAAAGGTGATGCACGCGCTCTGGGGAATGGGGCAGATGATGTTCACCAAGATACTGATCGTGGTCGAGGACAATGTCAACGTTCAGGATATGAGCGAGGTTCTCTTTGTGATGGGTAATCACGTTGACCCGGAGCGCGATGTGACGATCGTGCGCGGCCCGGTGGACTCGCTGAACCACGCCGCCCCGATGCCCGATTACGGCTCGAAGATGGGCATTGACGCGACGCGCAAATGGAAAAGCGAGGGTTTTCAGCGCGACTGGCCGCGCCCGATTCGCATGTCGCGCGAGGTGCGCGAAAGGGTGGACGCGCTCTGGAAGCGCCTCGGCCTGTGAACTCGTGAAGTGGTGAGTTGTTGCCATGCCTTCTCTCTTGGTCTGTATCACTGGCGGGAGCGGGGCCATTTATGCGCAGCGGCTGATACTCGCCGCGCCGGATCATTTCGCGCCGGTGAACCTGGTGATCTCGGCGCGCGGGGCGCAGGTTGTCGAGCGTGAACTCGGCTTTCACGTTGACCTCGAAACCCTCGACCTGGCCGGCCTGCTGGGCGCCGAAGAAGCCAGGGTGCGCATCTGGCACCCGGACGACATGGGCGCTCCTTTCGCCAGCGGCTCGAACGCCTGCGATGCGACGGTGATTGTGCCCTGTTCCATGGGGACGGCCGGTCGCCTCGCCTCGGGGACCTCGGACAATCTGATAATACGCGCGGCCGACGTGGCTCTCAAGGAGGGCAAGAGCCTTATCCTTGTTCCTCGCGAGACCCCGTTGAATCTGATCCATCTCCGCAACCTGACAACGCTTGCCGAAGCCGGCGCGATCGTGATGCCTGCCTGCCCGGGCTTCTACACGCGGCCCGCGAACGTGTTCGATCTGGTGGATTTCATGGTCGCGAGAATTCTTCTGCGCCTCGGTGTGGCCGAGCACGCGCTCGGCCAGCAGCGCGGACTTGCCAGCGGTTGGGCCGAAAGCGAATAGCAGCAGCGATGGTCAGAAACGCTCTGCTGCTGCTCGGCGCCATCAAGTTCGAGCACACGCTCTTTGCCCTCCCGTTCGCTCTTCTGTCGGCTTTCGTTGCGGCAGGAGGGGTGCCCAGTACCTGGACGCTGGGATGGATACTCGTCGCAATGGTCGCGGCGCGCAGCAGCGCGATGGCCGTCAACCGGCTGGCGGACCTGCGCTACGATCGCGAGAATCCCAGGACCGCCTCGTGGCCGCTCGCAGCGGGGCTTCTCGGCGTGGGAGCCATGTGGGCTTTCGCTGTCTCGTGCGCCCTGCTCCTGGTGTTCGCCGCCGCGATGCTCAATCGCCTGGCGCTCTTCTTGTCGCCGCTTGCATTGTTGATTGTGTGGGGCTATTCATACGCAAAGCGATTTACCTCTCTCTGCCACTTCTTGCTGGGGCTCTCGCTCGCGGTCGCACCGGTCGGCGCCTGGGTGGCGGTGCGCGCGGAGATGGGTTTCCCGGCGCTCGTGCTCGGCCTCGCCGTGTTATTGTGGACCGCGGGATTTGACATCATATATGCAACCCAGGACATTGACTTCGACCGCGCGCAGCGATTGCCGTCAGCCCCGTGCCGGATGGGGGTCAAGGGGGCGCTGTTGCTCTCAGCCGGAGTGCACGCGGCGGCATTCGCCTTGCTTATCTGGTTTATGGTGCTGGCGCGATTGGGCAGTACTTTCCTGCTTGGCCTTGGCATCGCGGCGGTGATGCTTGTTTACCAGCACGCCATAGTCCGGCCGACGGACCTGAGCCGCGTGAACGCGGCGTTTTTCACCGCCAACGGCGTGGTGAGCGTCGCGCTGTTCGTGTTTGGCGCTTTAGATATTTATCGCTGAGTATGCAGAACAGGAGGTGGAATGATGAACGTGACGCGACCTCTAGTCACCATCGGCATCGCGGCTGTGGTGGGGCTTGCGGGCGGGGCAGCCCTTTGCTCCCAGCCGTCCAAGGCCGAGCAGGGCTTTGACGAGAAGGGCCGCGTGGTCAACCTCAAGAAATGGTTTGCCACGCTGCCCCTGCGACTGAACAAGGATAAGGCCAAAGGGTTCGAGGCCCTGTACCACTTTTGGATCACCGGGCCCAAGGGCGGCCACTGGTGGGTGCGCGTGAAGGACCAGAAAGCCTATGTCAGCACCAGTGTGCCCAAAGAAAAGCCGACTTGCGACATTCGCGTTTCAGATGAGAACTGGCTCAAGATCGTAAACGGCGAATTGAAGGCCATGACCGCCTACGTAACCTTCCGGTTACGCCTCGGGGGCAACAAACAACACGCCCAGGCCTTCAGCAAATTGTTCTTCTAATCCTTCGGGCTTTCCCATGTCCGTCACCATTTCAGACCATATCCTTGCCCGTGCGGCTGAGAAGATAGCCGCCGGTGGGCGGCTTGATGCCGAGGACGCGGTTCACCTTCTGCGCACCGATGACATCTTGGGCCTCGGTCACCTGGCCAATCTCGCCAGGCGCAAGCGCCACCAGGCGCGCGCCTACTACACCCTAAACCGCCACATTGATTACACGAACGTCTGCGTACTCAGCCGCGCCTGCAAGTTCTGCGCCTTCGCGCGATCAGCAGACAGCCCTGACGCCTTCGTTCTATCGCCGGAGGAGGTCTTGCGCCTGGCCAAAGAGGCGGCGCGCGACGGAGCCACCGAATTGCACATCGTGGGAGGCCTGCACCCGGAACTTCACATCTCATACTTCGAGCGCATGCTCGGCCTGCTGCGCGCGCGCTTGCCGCACATGCATGTCAGGGCCCTTACCGCTGTGGAGGTCGAGCATCTTTCGCGCATCTCGGGCATCTCGGTGGAGGAGTGCCTCGCCAGGTTGAAAGAAGCGGGCCTGGGGTCCATCGCGGGCGGCGGGGCCGAGATATTCGCGGAGCGAGCGCGTTCAGAGATTTGCCCTGGCAAGTTGAGCGCCGAAGGGTGGCTGGACGTGATGCGAACTGCTCATCGCCTCGGCATTCTCAGCAACGCAACCATGCTTTACGGTCACATCGAGACCCCGGAGGAGAGGGCCGACCATCTTCTTCGCCTGCGCGCATTGCAGGACGAGACCGGCGGGTTCGTTTCATTCGTCCCGCTGCCCTTCCAGCCGCGGAACAATGAGCTCGGAAAAGTCGTGCCCTATTTCACTACTGGCCTGGACGACCTGAGAACAATCGCCGCTAGCTGCCTGATCCTCGACAACTTCGAGCATATCAAGGCGTACTGGGTGATGCTCGGCGTCAAGATGGCGCAGGTGGCCCTCAACTTCGGGGCCGACGACCTGGACGGCACGGTGACCGAGGAGAGGGTGGCGCACCAGGCCGGGGCGCTCTCGCCGCAGTCACTCAGCGAGCATGAGTTGATCAACGTGATTCGCGGGGCGGGCTGCGAGCCCGTGCGCCGCGACAGCCTGACGCGCGTCTCGGCGGAGCGAAGGCATTGAGTGCGGTCGAGCAATCATCTCGTCTTGCATCCACCGCGCTCGAGGCTGCGCTCGCAGGCCGCCGGTCGAGCCCTGAAGAACTTGTCGCTCTGTTCTCAGCAGACCTCATCGAACTAGGGGCTGCTGCCGATCACATTTGTCGCCGCCTGCACCCCGAGCCGACTCGAACGTTCGTGATTGATTGCAACATTAATTACTCCAATATCTGCGCTGCCCGCTGCCGCTTCTGCGCATTCTGGCGCGAGCCGCAGTCGCCCGATGCCTACACGCGCACCCACCAGCAAATCCTGGGGCGGGTCGGCCGTGCGGCACAGTTGGGCGCCACTCAGATACTGATCCAGGGAGGACTCCACCCGGCCTTGCCGCTGGCATGGTACGAGGACTTGCTGCGCGCAATCAAGGGCCGGTTCTCGGTGCACTTGCACTGTTTTTCCCCGCCGGAGATCGCGCATTTCGCCCGCGGCAGTGGGCTTTCGAGCGCGGAGGTCGTCTCGCGCTTGAAGGACGCGGGCCTGGATTCACTGCCGGGCGGCGGTGCGGAGATCCTCGTTGATTCGGTGCGCAGCAGGTTGAGCGGCCCTGCCAAATGCACGGCCGACGAATGGTTCGCCGTGATGCGCGCCGCTCATGCGGTCGGCTTGCCCACAACGGCGACCATGATGTTCGGCCACATTGAGACTCTCCAGGATCGAGTCGCTCACCTGGTGCGCCTGCGCGGACTTCAGGATGAGACCGGCCAGTTCACTGCTTTCATACCGTGGACTTATCAGCCGCAGAACACTGCGCTGGGCGGCGAAGAGGCCGGCGGCGTGGACTACCTGCGCACCCTCGCCGTCTCTCGCATCGCCCTGGACAACTTCGCCAATATCCAGGCTTCGTGGCTCACGCAGGGAGCCAAGATCGGGCAAGTTGCGCTGCGCTTCGGCGCCAACGACATCGGGGGCACGATCCTGGAGGAGAACGTCGTTACTGCGGCAGGAGTTGACCATCACCCCATGCTGCCGGACGAACTGGCCCGCCTGATACGCGACGCCGGCTTTCAGCCTGCCCAGCGCGACACCTACTACCACATCCTCCGCTACCTGTAGGCGTGCGCCGGCTGCTGCTATTTCGTGAGGGTGATGTTGACGGCCAGCAGCTTGTCCCCAGCGTATAAGTTCACGTCCACCTGGCCGGGCTGGTAGCCGGCGAGTGTCGCCCTCACCCTGTATTGTCCCGCGGGCACGAAGAACCCGTAGTCTCCCGTTGATGCAGATACCGTGTTGGCCACCTGCTGGCCCGTCGCCCTCACGATTACCACCACGGCTGCCTGCGACAGCCCCTTGCCTGTCGTATCGAGCACCTTGCCTGCCAGGTTGAATGGCAGAGGCGGCGGAATGATCGGCGGCGGTGCGGCACCTCCCCCGCCCCCTCCGCAGCCGAGCAGCAGGCAGAAGAGCAGCGAAGCCAACGTTATTATCAGAAGGTATCGCCTTGTCATGTTCACCTGCCTTATGGTGGCGAAACAAGGAGCCACACGCCCTCCACAGGCATCGCCTGCATCCAGACTCCTTCCCATGGCCAAAGATCCTGTGTCAACTGGTAAGTGCCGTCCGCCGCCAGGCGATAGATGCCGCTCACCAGGTCTTGCGTGATTGCGGTGGAGAGCGGAACCGCCGCGCGATCCAGATACTTCACATACACCTTGCTTACCGGCACCCTCTGGGCAAAGGGGTCACCAATCTGATTCCAGCCCTGCAGCAGCCGGATGGGACAGAATGCCGCAGCGGATGGCAGTATGCCGGTTATCGTAACCGATAGGGGTTGATCCAGTTTCAGCCAGTATCCCAACCCAGGCGCGAGCGGCCCAGTGTTAGGGTAAAAAACATACTTGTTGCTGATCGAAATGTCCGGCTTCCACCTGGCCATCAGAAGTTTGAGCGGATCAAATTGCAGCGCGGCCGCCGCGTCGCTTTGGAACGGTTCTATCGGAAAGGTCACCAACTGCAGTCCGGCGGGGAAGGTATGAGTCAAGGCGCCGGCAGCACCGGGGGCCGATTCCATCACAGCGACATAGTACAGCCAGGCCGTGCCGGCCCTGCGCTTTTGCCCAGGGCGTCCGCTGGCCTTGTAGTCAAAGACCGAGCTTCCTAGCCTGCTCAGGCTGCCTCCGGCGTCCAGGCTCCAGGCTCCCTGGGAGACCGCCGCGTTCCCTGAACTCCCATCGGTGAGGGTCACGGAAACGTTGCCCCATTCCGCTCCAAGCGTCACGCCGAAGAACTCGTTCTCTCCAGCAGGGCCGCTCACCCCATAGGGGAAGTATGTGTCCGCAGATTGCTGGCCCACCGAGGCCTCGATGTAGATCCTCTGCGGCCCCCCGACACTGGGAAATGCCGGTGTCTTAAACCCCTGGCCCGCGGTGATGGGAACCTCGCCGCCTTCGAACGGAAAGTAGGGGATCCCGTCCCAGCCCGTATAAGACAGATAGCCCGTCCCCGACAATGGCGTCTCGTTGCCGGTTGTCAGGGTGCGGTAGTAGTCCAGTTCAAGGAATACGTCCTCCTGGAAGGGCACCGACGCGACGTAGAGTTTCTCGCCGATCGTAGTGCTGGTGTCGAGCACGTGCTGCCGCCGGAACCAGTCGGCAAAGGGCAGGTTCTCGATCGTGGGAGCGACCGCGACGGCAATCTGCACCAGGGCCTGCACATCGCCCGACAGAGGCGGATTGCGCGTCGGGCTCCACTGGGCATAATAGCGGGCGTTGAAGTCGCGGAAGAAATTGGGGTAGTGGCCCATCACTTTGAGCCAAGCCGCTTGCGCCATCCCGATGCGCCGGATGCTCATGCCGGTGAACCCCGAGGGAGGGAAGAACTTGGCGTTGCCGAGAGCGGGTTTGTTCAGTAGCTCATACAGGGGTAGAGAGTAGAACGGATCGTCGGAGGCCGGGAAAGACGGGTCAACCTGCTTGTGGGCTGCCAGGGCCGCGGCGCGGCAAAAGCCCGTTTCCCACGCTTCGTAGAACAACATCAAGTCATCATGAAAAGCCCTCAGGATCAAGTTTGCCAGCGTGTAGGCGTTGCGGCTGGTGTCAGTTAGGCCCGGCATTCGAATCTCGTTAGTTGAAGCGTTATAGGTTCCGCCGAGCAGGTTGGCCAGGCTGTCGTCCCGCACGATGCTCACCTGGATGCTTGCGGCGGGGGGGCCGTAAATCGCCACCAGCACCGGGTAGGCGCGCGTCACATAGTCCCTGAGCGTCGTTTCTTCCGTTGGCGTCCAGCCCACGTAGAGAAACGACAGGGCGTTCGCCTGCCACCGTCTTGTAGGGCGCTGGGCGGCGGGCCACCCCATGTAAGCAGGTAGCAGCAGCCTGTCGCTGCTAAGGATCATCGTTCGTTCCGGCACCAGCTTCTGGTTCCACGCCAGAAGGCCCCGCTGCCTCAAGAACCTGACCAGAGGGGTCTCCGCCGGCCAACCGCGCGCTGCCGCTCTTACCGCCTGCAGCATGGCATTGCGCGTCGCCGTGCTGCCGCCAAGGCCGGCCGCGGGCACGATTATAGCGTCCTGGGGCTTCGCAGCCCGGGGCCATGGTCCAGCCAGACAGGCCTGGCACAGGACAATAGCAACTGAGGGGAACAGAATCGCAATCAGCCTCGGACGGTTAGCCATGCCTTTCTCTTTCTGCTGCTGCAACGATGCCGCTAGCCGGGCTGTATCAGGCACCCATGATAGCCAGCGCCGCTTAGGGTGTCAAGCGGTCCTGGCCCCGCGATGTCATCTTATGCATCAAACGAATAGATAGGCTGGTGAGTTTGCATGCCCTCCCCTGCTCGGTGAGGGTCGCTGCGGCTCGGCCGCCCTGGTCAAAGAGCAGGAATCTACCTTCGTCCCCGGAATCCTCCCCCCACATCTTCCCCGGAGGCCTGACAGATGGCAAGACTGAGAACGGCTTTCATCGGCTGCGGCGGCATCGCAAACGCCCACGCGCGCGCACTGTCCGCCACGGGCCGCACGGAACTCGCGGCATTCTGCGACATCATGCCCGAGCGCGCGCGCGCTTTCTCCGATCAATACACCCAGGGAAAGGCCCCCACCTACACCGAGTGGCACGAGATGTTCAAGAAGGAGCGGCTCGATGCCGTCTACATATGCCTGCCTCCCTTCGCTCATACCGATGAAGTGCAAGTGGCAACCAAGCACGGCGTCCATGTCTTCATTGAGAAGCCGATAGCGCTCGACATGGCAACCGCCGAGCGCATGGTCAAAGCAGTGAAGGCAGCCAAGGTGAAGTCCCAGGTCGGCTTTTGCCTGCGTTTCGGCGGCGCCTCCCAGGAAATCCGCCGCATGGCCACCTCAGGGGAAGCGGGGAAACCAGGGCTGTTCGTCGGGCGCTATTTCTGCAATTCGATCCACAGCGCGTGGTGGCGCGACAAGAGCAGGAGCGGCGGGCAGGTGGTAGAGCAGATCATCCACGTTTACGACCTGGCGCGCTTCTTCATGGGCGACGTCGCCGAGGTTTTCTGCGCCATGGACAATCTGTTCCACCGCGCGGTGCGCGACTACACGGTCGAGGACGTGAGCGCGTGCGTGCTGCGCTTCAAGAACGGCGCCATCGCAGCCATCTCCGCGACCAACGGCGCAATACCCAACCAGTGGCTCAGCAGCGCCGAGGTGGTCTTCCAGAATCGCACCGTTTACCTCTCCGACGCCAACAATGCCACGATCCATTTCACCGACGCCCCCTTCCGCTCGCGCTCTGTCGTCCAATCAGAGAACGACATGATGATCGCGGAATCCCTCGATTTCATCGAAGCCATCGAGAAGGATCGCGAGACCACTGTCCCCATCATCGAGGGCGCAAAAACGCTCGAAGCGGTCCTGGCTGCGGGCCGCTCGGCCGAGACGGGCCGGCCTGTGAAACTGGGGCGGTGAGCGGCCCGATTACAACTGCCTTCTTCGATTTCGGCGGCACGCTCGCCGACTTGCGCGCCGAGCGCCCGCTCTTGCTTCAGGGCGACCTGAAACGCATCGGGTTCGATCTCCCCCGCGCCGAAGTGGCGCGCGCCCTTCAGGCCGCGCGCGAATGGAGGGAGCAGAACCGCTGGCCCTATTTCCACAATTACCAGGAGCGCACGAACCACTTCGTCTCCTATTGCGCGGCAATAGTCCGCGCGCTCGGCCTGCCGGGCGACCAGGCCGAACTGGCAGCCAGGTTGTGGGATGTGTGGGACACGGACTTGGAGGCCTGGGCGCTCTATCCCGACACCAGGCCCTCCCTCGAAGTCCTGGCATCGGGCGGCCTGCGCCTGGGCATCATTTCCAACTGGGACAAACTCAACCTGCCCCAGACCTGTCAGCAATTGTCAATCGCGCAATACTTCACCGTTATCCTGTCCTCTGCCCAGGCCAATGCCGACAAGCCCGACCCCGCCATCTTCCGCCAGGCGCTCGATCTGGCGGGCGCACGGCCGCAAGACGCGATTCACATTGGCGACTCGCTCGAGGCAGATGTCCGCGGCGCTGCCAATTGCGGAATCAAGGGCATCCTGCTTGTCCGCCACGGGGAACAAGCAACCACGTCGTGCCCTGTCATCCGAACCCTTGCGGACCTGCCCGCCCTGATCCGCAAACTGTAGGGCGGGCGTGTCCCTAAGCCCCGCTGCGACCGGGGCCGGGATGGCGGCCGCTTTGCGGCCTAGCCATCCACGCCCGCCTGTTGGCCTGTGGCGCAGCCGCGCCCGGCTGTGCATTTGTCGTGGCACAGGTTTCCAACCTGTGGGTGGCTGTATGGGCGGGGGAGGCGCTCGGGCGGGCCGTTCTGCCCTTCAAGACCGCCAGGAGAGGGACTCTCACGGTCCCTCTTCGGGGGCGGGGCTTCCACAGCACGCTAGCGAAGGGAGGTGATCGTTCCCAGGGATACGAGGGCTGCGCCTCTACTTGGCCAGTGGGAAAGCACATCGCCCGTCGTGCATTTCATCTGCGTAGGCCACGTAGAACAGACGAGTCAACTCGTTCTGCCACTGGAACCAGTTTCGCAGCGCCTCGACGTGACAACGCCAGTAAGCAAGAAAGCCAAGGACCGCGAGGGCAATCGCGAAGGTTGAAATCGCGAACCACGTCTCGAGATTGCCCCCTCGTGGAAACACCAGCCCCCAGAGATACGGCAAACCGACTATCAGAGATGCACTCGGCACCGCGGTTGAGAGGCTCACATAGGCCTCGCCCAACTGCCTGAACCGATCGGCGTGCGTCCATGCCGTCAGAGCTATCCCCCGTTCGACTCCTACACGCCTTAGGACCCATGCCTTTACCAGATCGGACCTCGCGTCGCTTGCATTGCGGTATCGAGTCGGCGTCTCCTCCCAATTCCCGCTCAGATCACGTACCCATCGTCCCACGGTCTGGTAGAACTCCGGGGGAGGGACCCCATCAGTCGGGTCCAATAGCGCGCAGTACGGGAGCAACTCCGAGCGGAACTCTCTTACGACTGCGCGCCACGGGGTGAGCCCTTCTAGCCGGTCAAACAGTCCGAAGTGCCAACATCGCCGTCGGCTTTCATTTGCGAGGCCCTTGGAGGTTCGCGTCCATATCCATTGCCAAGGCCAGCGGGCGTAATACAGCCTGCGTCCGATGAAGGAGTTCAGCACCCCCAGGAAGGCCGCCCCAGCGATTCCCAGGAATACCATCACGACTGCTTGAGCCTGTTGGCCCAAGAGTTGTGTGCTTTCGGCAACCATGTGTTGGAGTCGCGGGATTGCTATGTAAAGGGATGCCAAAACGATCGAGCCCGGGACGAATACCGTGAGCCAGGTTTCCTGATCCAGCCTCGCTTCTTTGGGCTCCATGCGATGCCTGCGGTCTCCCCAAGATCGAGTCCAGGTTACCGCCGCAGACACGGATTGTCAACAGACGCCCGGCGGGTGTAAGTGTGCCAGGGTGAAAGCGGCGGCCCTAACCTCCGCGCTCCAGTCCGGGCAGGAGGCAAGCTCCTGCCCTACGATCCTTCGAGGCCGAGGGCGGGTTGTTCGGAGGAGCGGGTGAGGCGTTTGGCGGGGCCGCTCTTGAGCGAGTAGCCTTTGGGGAAGTCGAATTCCTTGCGTTCCTCAAGCAATTCCTTGATGGTGCGGATTTGGAGGCGGGGGATCTTGCGCCCGCTCGGAGCGGCGACAAAGCCGAGGGCTTCGGCCTCCTGGTGCATTCCCCTGGTGGGGGCGTCGAGGCAGATGAGGAAGCCAATAGCAGCCTTGTCGCGCTCGATCACGTGGGCGAAGTCGCGCACCATGCTCGGCACCAGGTGGCCGCCTTTCACCTGGCAGACGGCCCACTGCAACTTCCCGTCAAGGTCCTGGAAATAGACCTTGCCGTCCACTCCCTTGTCGGCGACCTTGTCGGGCTGCGGCACGCCCTGCACGAGGCCGACCGCCCATATCTCGAACTGTTTGGGGCTCTCCTCGAACAGTTTGCGGGCGGAGTATGCATCCTTCGGGTCGCCGATGACCTGGTAATCCTTGTCGCGCTTCAGGCCGAAATCCTGCGCCAGGCGGCTGATGATAAGGTCAACCGCGATGTAGGTGATGTCAATGCCTATCCAGCGGCGGCCCAGTTTCTCAGCGGCGGCGACGGCGGTGCCGCAGCCGCAGAACGGGTCCAGCACCAGGTCGCCCAGATTGGACGAAGCATTGATGATGCGTTCTAGCAGCGCCAGCGGCTTCTGGGTGGGGTAGCCCATCCTTTCGGCAGCCTGAGCACCAATGGGAGGGATATCCTCCCAGATGTTCTGAAGCCGTTCGCCAGGGCTCTCATCGGCGTACATCTTGAGCCGCAACGCACCTGTTGGTCTAGCGGGGAAGTGCAGCCTGCCTTCACGGTCGTATTGCTGCAAGCGCTCCAGGTTGCAGGCCCAGCCGTTCGGATGGGGCTGGTAAGTGATGCCGTTGCTTCCAGTGAACGGAAAGCGCAGGTTAGGCCTGACGCCTGGATTGCGCAACGTGACGGACTGCCAACGCCGCCCGTCGGGCTCTTGGTGGGGATACTTCTGGGCAATCTCCGTAGGAGTGAGGGCCTTGTAGACCTGATTCCACTTATACGAATCGGATTTGCTGTACCACAGGAGGTTGTCCGTAATGTCGCCGTAGTTCCGGCCAACGTTGCCGTGCGCAAAGGTGCGCTTCCATGTGATTGCATTGCAAAAGCCCAGCGGGCCGAACACAACGTCCAGTAGGAGTTTGAGGTAATGACTGGCGACGAGGTCGCAATGCAGATACAGGCTTCCGGTGGGCTTCAGGACGCGGTGCAGTTCCAAGAGGCGTGGGGCCATCATGAGGACGTAGGCCATCATCTCGCTGGTGCCGAGAATGCGGTGGAGCGATTCGATCAGGTCAAACAGCCGCGCATTGCGCTGGTCGTCGAAGAACTCCTGGTACGTTCGCTTGCTCCACTGCCAGGTGTCCGTGAAGGCCGTAATCTGCGCCTGGTTCTCATCCTTCTTGGCCTGCTTGAAGAGAACATTGTAATCGCGCGCGGAGTTGAACGGGGGATCGAGATAGACGAGGTCCACGGACTCGTCCGCTATGTGCTCGCGCATCACATCGAGATTGTCGCCGTAATAGAGGACATTCTGCGCCATGCCGCCCCTCCTCTGCTGTAGGGCGGGCCTGCCTAGGCCAGCCGCCGGCGGGCGCAGGCGCGCCCGCCCTACAGTTGGTGCGAGTATAGCAGGCTGTGAGCGGACAAGCAATCCGATGCGCTGGATGGTTGACGGATGAGAGCGCGCCCATATACATGCGCCCTCCTGGACCACTGCGCACCGAGGGGCGCTTGCGCTACGACACGGCCCTACCGCCTTTGCGCAAGAGGACGTAGAGGCGTTTCGCGACCCGCCTAGCTGCTAGGTAAGAAGCCGCTACCCTCCAGCGCAAGGGCATACGCGCCGGTGGGCGGTCCGGCGCCCACACTGACGAGACGGCGGCTGCCGCAGCCGCGAAGCGGGGGTCTAGAACGCCCACACAGAGCAAAGCGTCGGCGGGCAGAGGATGGCCTCCTTGGCGGCGTTTCCACAAAACGACGGCTCGCTTGTTGCCGTCTACGAGTACAAGGCGCTTGGTTGCGGGGTCCTGAACGCAAACCAAGGTCAGCGGGGAAGGTTCGGTGTCCGGGTCGGCTTCTTCAGGCAGCTCGCAGTTTCTCACCCGAAACGTGCCGGATGAGAGACGTGCCCACATCGTGCCGGGTTCGCCTCCGATCAAGCGCATCTCGTACAGCGCATCTTCGGTGAGCGCCTCCTGCTGCTGCCAACGCTGGACGAAGCACTTGAACCAACCGAGGATGCCGAGCGTGCCGCGTCCATCGCTCCTGCCCTCGTCGGCCTTGCGCCATACCTCCCGAACTTCGTTGAAGCCCATCGTTTGCTCGACACCCATCAGGCTCTCCTTCGCTTGCGCCATTCGTAGGGCATGAGCTCGCCTCATGCCCCAGGCCCGCCTCCCGCAATTCACGGGCAGAACGCAAGGTTCTGCCCTACGGCGGACCTCCCTGCCCTCATAGAGCCCCGCGGGCGCACACCGTGCGCCCCTACGACTGTCGCGCTTGACTTTTGGACCACGCGCGGGTAAACTCAGACCAATCCTGGTCGGGGGTTGAGGCGTGATTTCCACGGCGGACTTCAAAAAGGGGCTGACTATTGAACTGGACGGTGAGGCCTACTTGATCCTCGACTTCCAGCACGTGAAACCCGGCAAGGGAGGCGCATTCGTTCGCACGAAACTGCGCAGCCTGCGCACCAGCAACGTCTTCGACCGCACCTTCAGGGCTGGCGAGCGCATGGAGGAGGCCTATCTCGAGCGGAAAGGGAGCCAGTTCCTCTACCGCTCCGGCGACGATTACGTCTTCATGGACATGGAAACCTTCGAGCAGACAAGCCTGCCCGGCGAGCAGTTGGGCGACTCGACCGAGTATCTCAAAGAGAACCTTGTCGTGAACCTGCTGATGCACGACGGCAGTCTGCTGGGCCTCGAACTGCCCGATACGGTTGACCTGCGGGTGGCGCAGACCGACCCCGGCCTGCGCGGCGACACTGCGGCGGGCGGCAGCAAGCCCGCCACGCTCGAGACCGGCGCGGTCGTCCAGGTGCCCCTCTTCATCAGCGAAGGGGAGGTGATACGGGTGGACACGCGCAGCGGCCAATATGTGAGCAGGGTGTGATGCGGTGGACCTCGAGCGCGTACAGCGGCTGATTGACTTGATGAAACAGAGCGGGGTGAGCGAGCTCTCGATCGAGCAGCCCGACTTCAAGATCAGCATCAAGCGCGGCGGCTCCCCCGCGCACCACGCTTCTGGTGCGCCCCAAGCCGCCGGGGTCGAGCCTTCCGCCGAGCCCCTGACATTGCAGCCGATAGAGGTCCTGGCCCACCTCGTTGGCATCTTTCATCACGGCGACGGCTCCGACCCCGCCAGCGTGGTCAGGGTCGGCCGTCAGGTGGCGGCCGGCCAGGTGCTGGGCAGCATAGAGGCGATGAAAGTCAGAAATGAAGTGCGCTCTCCCGTATCCGGCCGGGTGAGCGAGGTCGTGGTGGGCGACGGGGCGGCCGTGCAATACGGCCAGGTCCTCTTTCGCGTGACGCCGGAAATGGAGCATGGCGATGAAAGCCTTGATGCAGATGCGCAATGAGAAGGGCTTCCTCACGCTGATAGAGTTGCTGGTGGTGATGGTTATCATCCTTGGCATGTTCTGGGTTTTCACAGGCCCGGGGCGCTCTCCGGCAGGGCCTGGCGGCGGAGTGGCCGCTCCGGGCGGGGCCACGTCAACGCCCGGCATGGCGATACGGGCTGCCAAGGGCGCTGAATGCGCAAGCAACCTGAGTAGCATCAGGCAGGCAATCGAGGTCTATAAGACCACTAGCGAGGGCCGACCGCCAGGCAGCTTCGATGAACTCAGGCTGGCGCCAGATTACCTGCGCTGCCCAGTAAGCAAGCAGCCATACACATACGACCCGCAAACCGGTCAGGTCCAGTGCACGACACCGGGCCACCAGCGCCTCTAGCCCGCATGGCCTGGCACCACGCTCGTGTTCAAGAAGATCCTGATAGCCAACCGTGGTGAGATCGCGGTGCGCGTAATTCGCGCCTGCCGCGAACTCGGGGTCAGCACCGTCGCGGTCTATTCGGAGGCCGACAGGAACTGCCTGCACGCCAAGCTGGCCGATGAGGCAATCTGCATCGGCCCCGGGCCCAACCGCGACAGTTACCTGAGTATCCCCAACATCATCAGCGCGGCCCTGCTGTCCGGCACGCAGGCGATCCACCCGGGCTACGGCAACTTGTCGGAGACGGCCAGTTTTGCCGAGAACTGCGAGGCCTGCAAGATCGCCTTCATCGGGCCGTCGGCTGAAACGATGCGCGCGGTGCAGGACAAAGCCGCCACCAAGCACGTGATGAAGCAGGCAGGCGTGCCTGTGATACCCCCGCAGGACGAGTCACCCATCGGCTCCGTATCGCAGGCCGCGAAACTCGCCAAGCGAATCGGTTACCCGGTCGCCATCAAAGCCTCCTCCGGGGGCGGCGGGCGCGGCATCCGCATCGCGTACAACGAGGAAGAACTTCAGACATTCATGCCCGTCGCGCAGAGCGAGGCTCAGGCGGCCTTCGATAACAATCAGGTGTACCTCGAGAAATACCTGGAAGAGCCCCGCCACGTGGAATTCCAGGTGCTGGCCGATGGGCGCGGCAATATCCTGAACCTGGGCGACCGCGACTGCTCCCTGCAAACCTCCCGCCACCAGAAACTGCTCGAGGAGACCCCCTGCATCGCGCTCTCCACCAAGCTGCGCTCCCAGATGGGCGAGGCCGCCATCAGGGCCGCGAAAGCAGTTGGCTACAAGGGCGCCGGGACGGTTGAGTTCCTTCTCGACAAGGAGGGCAAGTTCTACTTCCTCGAGCTCAACGCCCGCATCCAGGTCGAACACACGATAACCGAAATGGTCACCGGCGTTGACCTGGTGAAGGAGCAGATCCGCATCGCCGCGGGCGACAAACTCACCCTGACCCAGAAGGACATTCAGCCCACAGGCCATGCGATTGAGTGCCGCATCACCGCCGAGGACCCGGATCGAGCGTTCCTGGCCAGCGCGGGCGTGATCGAGGAGTACGTTCCCCCTGGCGGGCCGGGCATCCGCGTGGACAGTCACCTTTACTGCGGCTACGAGGTGCCGCCCTTCTACGATTCCCTGCTGGCGAAGGTGGTGGCCTGGGGCCGCGACAGAAAGGAGGCTATCGCGCGCATGAGCCGCGCCCTTGCAGAGTTCCGCCTCGTTGGGGTCAAGAATACCATCCCCTTCCACCGCAAAGTGCTCGAGAATCCCTTCTTCAAGCGCGGCGAGGTTTACACCACGTTCATCGCGCGCCGCATGCAGATGGATGTCTAGCCATGCCCAGGCGCCGCGCGGGCAGGGAACTCGCCTTGAAAGTGCTGTTTCAGGTTGACGTGGGCAAAATACCACCGCAGGAGGCCCTGGCGCTTTCGGCGCAAAGTGGGCCGTGGCATCCGGAAACGCTTCGGTTCGCGCGCGAGCTCGTCGAGGGGACGGTCGCATGCTGTCAGCACCTGGACGCTGTGATCTCGCGCTATGCGCGCCTGTGGACTCTCGACCGCATGGCCAGCGTGGACCGCAATGTTCTGCGCCTTGCGCTTTACGAGATCCTCTTCAGTCCCGAGGTCCCTCACGGCGCGGCGGTGGACGAGGCCGTTGAACTGGCAAAGAAATACAGCACCGCTGAATCGGGCAAATTCGTAAACGGCATCCTGGGCCAGTTGCTTCGCGACATGGAAGCGGGCAAGATCACGGCCCCAGGCGCGGCGCCGGACCAACAGAAATGAACGCACGCCTCCCATCACGGCCAGAGCAACCCTACATCTTTTCCGTCCGCCAGTTGACGCAATACCTGCGCGGGCTGATCGAGCGCGATGCCGCATTGCGCGACGTCTGGGTGAGGGGCGAGATCAGCAACTGCCGCTGCTTCGATTCCGGCCACATATACTTCACCCTCAAGGACGAAGCCAGCCAACTAGATTGCGTGCTCTTCCGGGAGGAAGCCGCGCTCCAGGACTTCATCCCGCAGCAGGGGCTGAAGGTCGTCGCCCGCGGGCGGCTTACGATCTATGAGCGCAGGGGACAGTATCAGCTCGTGGTCTCCGAACTCAGGGCCGACGGGATCGGCGCGCTGTGGCTCGCCTTTGAGGCGCTGAAGAAGAAACTCGACGCCGAAGGGCTCTTCCGGCCCGATAGAAAGCGCCCCCTGCCTCGCTTCCTGGAGCGAGTTGCCCTGGTGACCTCAACCGACGGAGCGGTGCTGCACGACTTTGTGACGATTTCGCGGGCGAGATGGCCGGCGCTTTCAATCCTCGTCATTCCAGCCCCGGTCACGGGCGAGGCGGCGGCGCCCGGCATCGTCAGGGCCATCGCCCTGGCGCAGGCTCAGCCAGGAGTCCAGGTGATAGTTCTCGCCCGCGGCGGAGGCTCCCTGGAGGAGCTGTGGGCATTCAACACCGAGGCTGTTGCCAGAGCGATAGCCGATTGCAGCCTGCCGGTAGTGAGCGCAATCGGGCACGAGACAGATTACACGATCAGCGATTTCGTGGCCGATGTGAGGGCGCCAACCCCGACTGCCGCTGCGATGCTTGTCGCCCCCGACCGCACACAGGTGATGAGCCAGGTCGCCACCTGGTCGCAGCGCGCGAGCCGGGCTCTGGCTCGCCGCCTGGCAATGGCCGAAAGAGAACTGCGCCTCCTGTCAAGCCGCAGGGTGATCGCCCAGCCTTTCACATTTCTCAACGAGCCGCGCCAGACGCTCGATGACCTGGCCGCCTCCGCAAAGCAAGCCATTGCTGCCCTGCTTCAGGCACGCGCCGACTCTGCCGCCGCGGTGCACGGGCGCCTGGTGGCCCTCAACCCCAGGGGCATTCTTGCTCGCGGCTATGCCGTCGTTGAGCGCATGCCGGAGAGCAGTCTCGTGCGCAGCGTAACCCAGGTTGCAAAGGGCGATCAGGCCAACATCACATTCCACGATGGCCGCGCCTCGTGCCGCATCACGCACACCAGGAAAGATGAGCATGAGCAAGGATAGCAAGAAACCCTCGGAACCGACCTTCGAGCAGGCCCTGCAGCGGTTGGAGGAAATCGTCGCCCGGCTGGAGCAGGGGGAGGAGGGCCTCGACCGCGCGGTAAACCTGTTCGAGGAAGGGATGAAGTTGTTCCGCCTCTGCGAGAGGCGGCTGAAAGAAGCGCGCGGAAGAATAGAGAAACTGGTCGAGAACGCGGAGGGCGCGCATCTGGAACCGATGCCGCCCGATGAACTGCGGGGCCAGTAGTTCATGGTGCTCTCATGAACCCAGATGTCGAACGCGAACTGGCGGCGCTCTCGCGCCGCGTTCGCCGGTACCTGCTGGACGAAGCACAGGCGCAGCCTCTGAAGCCCGCGCATCTCAGCGAGGCGGCGATGTCCTACGTGGCCTTGGGAGGCAAGCACCTGCGGCCGGCGATGCTCATCTGGTCGTGCATCGCGATGGGGGGCTCGGCGCGCGAGGCGCTGCCAGCAGCGGCGGCAGTCGAGTTGTATCACACCTGGACCATGATCCACGACGACATCATTGACCGCGACGAGCGGCGGCGCGGCGGGCCGACCGTGCATGCGCAGTTCCAGGAGCGCGCAGCGCGAGAACTGCACCTGGACCCGGAGGCAGCGGCGCATTACGGCCTATCGCTTGCCCTCCTGGCAGGCGACGTTGGCCACGCGGCGGCGGTTACGCTGCTCAGGCGCTGCCCGCTCGCAGAGCGCAACCCCGGCCTCATCCTGCGCCTGGTGGCCGAACTCGAGGGAGAGGTGCTGGCCGCCATCGCCAGCGGCGAAGCCCTCGACCTGCTCTACGCGCACCGCCCCATCGAATCAGTGAGCGAGCGGCAGATACTGAACATGTACAGGGGCAAGACCGCTCGCATCTACGCCTTCGCCGCTCGCACCGGGGCGTTGCTGGGACTCGGAAAGCATCAGCCGCTCAACGGACAGGTCAGGGCGCTCGAGCGCTATGGACTGCTGTGCGGCATAGCCTATCAACTTCAGGACGACATCCTGGGCCTGATTGCCGACGAGCGCAGGCTCGGCAAGCCCGTAGGCTCCGACATCCGTGAAGGCAAACGCACTACCATCCTCTGCTACGCCTGGCGCCATGCCAGCCGCGGTGAACGCGAGCGCCTGGAGCAGGTGTTGGGTAACCCCTGCGCCGACGCGCGCCGGATTCGCGACGCAATCTCGATCCTCAGGCGGCGGCAGGGCCTCGCGTACACGCGCCGGCTTGCCAGGCAGTACGCCGCCCGGGCGGTGGCCGCATTGGCCCCGCTGCCGGCCAGCAATGCCAAGCGCTTGCTTGCCGCGTTGGCCTGGAGGATGGTCCGCCGCGCACACTAGGAGAAACCGTGCTGCTCGACTCGATCAAATCGCCTGCCGATCTGAAAGCGCTCAGCGTGGATCAACTGCCCGCGCTGGCGGAGGAAATAAGGCAGCGCTTGGTTGAGACTGTCGCCGCCACCGGCGGACACCTCGCGTCGAACCTGGGCGTTGTCGAACTGACCATCGCGCTGCACTATGTCTTCGATAGCCCGCGCGACAAGATAGTCTGGGACGTGGGGCACCAGGCTTACGCCCACAAACTGCTCACCGGCCGCGCCGACCAGTTCCACACCCTGCGCCAGCGAGGAGGCATTTCCGGGTTCACCAGGCGCAGCGAGAGCGAGCACGACCCCTGGGGCGCGGGCCACGGAAGCACCGCCATCTCGGCAGCGGTGGGGTTCGCGGTCGCGCGGCAGCTGAAAGGCGGCAGCGAGGCGGTCGTGGCCGTGGTCGGCGACGGCGCGCTCACCGGCGGCGCGGCGTTCGAGGGCTTGAACAACGCCGGCCGGCTGAAAGAGAACCTGATCCTGGTGCTCAATGACAACCAGTTCTCGATCTCGCCCAACGTCGGCGCTCTGCACGCCTACCTCGACCGATTCCGCACCGACCCCCTCTACCTGCGCGCCAAGGAGAGCTTCGAGGACATGCTTCATCACCTTCCCGCAGGAGAACTCGTGCTCGAGGGGATCAGGAGATTCAAGGGCGGCATAAAACAACTTTTCATCCCCGGCATGCTCTTCGAGGACCTGGGATTCACCTACCTGGGGCCGATTGACGGCCACGACATCCGCATCCTGATCGATACTTTCCGCCACGCGCGCCAGGTAAACGGCCCGGTGCTGGTGCACGCGATAACCCAGAAAGGGCGAGGCTACCCGCCAGCCGAGAACGACGCCTCGCGCTTCCACGGCACCCCGCCGTACAAGGTGGACACGGGGGAACCGCTGACATCGTCCGCCCCCACCTACTCGCAGGTATTTGGCGATACGCTCGTGCGGCTGGCGGAGCAGGATCAACGAATCGTCGCCATCACCGCGGCGATGTGCGATGCCACCGGCCTGGGCGAATTCGCCGCCAGATTCCCGGAGCGCTTCTTCGACGTCGGCATGGCTGAACAGCACGCGGTGCTGCTGGCGGCCAGCCTGGCGGCCATGGGGCTGCGCCCGGTGGCGGCCATCTACTCGACTTTCTTGCAGCGCGCCTTCGACCAGGTGGTGCACGATGTTTGCCTGCAGCGCTTGCCCGTAGTTTTCGCCATTGACAGGGCCGGCCTCGTGGGCGAGGACGGCGCAACACATCACGGCAGTTTTGACCTGGCCTATCTGCGCCTGATCCCGGGCCTGGTGCTGATGGCACCGCGCGACCTCACCGAACTGGCAGCCATGCTGCGCCTGGCCCTCAACCACGATGGACCAGCCGCGATCCGCTACCCTCGCGGCGCAGGTGTCAACCCGCCCGCCGACCTGCCGGAACCGGCGGCTCTCGGCAGAGGCCAACTGCTGCGCGCAGGGCAGGATGTCGCCCTGATCGCGATTGGTTCCATGGTGCAGGCGGCCCTCGATGCCGCACAACCCCTGGAGGGCGGTGGAGTTTCGGCTGCCGTGCTCGATGCGCGCTTCGTCAAGCCCCTGGACGCGGAAGCGATCTGCTCGCTGGCCCAGCGCACCGGCTGTGTGATCACCATCGAGGAAAGCGCTGTGCCCGGCGGCTTCGGGAGTGCGGTATTGGAACTGCTGGCCGCCCAAGGACTCGGAGGGACAACGGTCAGGTGCCTGGGCATTCCCGATGCCTATATAGAGCACGGCCCGCGCAGGGACCTGCTGGAATCGTTGGGCCTGGATGCGAAGGGGATCGCTCAAACTGTGCTCTCCCTTCTGGAGTCCACCCACAGACCCCGCGCGCGCTAGCACGTGCTCGCCCGTGCCGGCGACCGCGCAGCCTGGGCCAGGTTGAATCTGCGTCTGCGGCGTGGTATACTCGCAGCCGGCAGCACGCCGCTTGGAAACCCTGGACAGCACGGAGGTGGCACATTGAGGGGGCCGGTCGCGGTCGGGCTCACTGTTAGTGTAGCACTTCTTCTCTCGGCGCCCTTGGCCGCCCAGAGCGACAAGTTGCAGGCCGGGATAGAGGCCTTCAACAAGGGCGATTTCGCGGCTGCTGTTGTCGCGCTGCAGGCCGCAACCAAGGCAGCGCCTGGCGACGCTACCGCATGGCTCTGGCTCGGAACCGCTCTGCTCCGCAGCAACGATGCGGCGGGCGCAGCGGAGGCGCTCAGCAAGGCAACCGCCCTGGCTCCGGATAATTTCGATGCCTGGCTCAACCTGGGCTTGGCCCAGATGAGCACGGGCAAGCCAGACCAGGCGGAGGCTGCTTACAAGAAGGCGGAGGCCCTCAACCCGAAGTCTGCAGAGGCCAAATTCAGCCTCGCCAATGCCTATCTCGAGCAAAAAAAGTGGCTCTCCGCGATTGCCGCTTACCGGGAGGCGACCACTCTCGACCCGGGGCACGCTGCCGCCCACCACAACCTTGCGGTGGCACTGCAGCGCAACGGGGAAGATGCGGCTGCCCTGGAGGAATACCGCAAGGCTGCAAAACTCGCGCCCCAGGACGCCCTCTACCAATACCACTTGGGCCTGAGCGCGCGCTCTGCAGGCAAGATCGAAGAGGCCCTTGCCGCACTTGAGGCGGCCCTGAAACTCGATGCCAGCCTACCCAGAATCCACCTCGACCTGGGCCTCGCCTTCTATGCCAAGGGCCGCTCCCAGCAGGCAGCCGACGAGTTCAGGGAAGCGCTGCGCAGCGACCCGAAGGACTTCCTCGCCCACTACAACCTCGGCGTCGTGCTGACGCGGCTTGGCAAGCGCGACGATGCTATCAAGGCCTACCAGGAGGGCCTCAAGGTTCGCCCATCCGACGCGCTCACGCTCAACAACCTCGCGTGCCTGCTGATGGAGCGGGGCCAGCCCGCCGACGCCGTGCCCCTCCTTGAGGAAGCAATCAAGGCCTCTCCCCGTTACACCCCCGCTCGGCAGAACCTGGCCATCGCCTACGCGCAAAAGGGCGATGAGATGAAGGCAATCCAGGAGTGGCAGACCCTGGCCAAGGCGGACCCCAGCAATGCGCGCGCGAGAGAAGCCCTCGGCGCTTCGCATTTGAAGGCCGGCCGGCTGGAGGCCGCATACAAGGAATATTCCGAGGTCGTCAAGCTCGAACCCAGGAATGCCGGGGCGCTCAACAACCTGGGGCTGATCTGCGAGCGCATGGGCGAACTCGACGAGGCGCTCGTGCATCTTCAGGCGGCGCTCAAAGTCAACCCGAAGTATGCCCTGGCGCACAACAACATGGGCATCGTCTATGAGCGGCTGGGCAAGAAGGCAGAAGCCATTACGGCGTACAAGGCGGCGTTGAAAGCCGACCCGAAATACAAAGAAGCGCGCGATAACCTGAAACGCCTCCAGCCGATGAGCCCTGCCGGTCAGGGCACTGCGCCCTCGGCAGCCCCGAAAGGCTAAAGTGAGCGGCTGAGATGCGAACGGTCGCCATTCTCACAGCCCCAGACAGGCCGCCGGGATTGCCCGCAGCCGCCAGGGCCCTCGCCTGGCTGGAGAAGCACAGCATCAAGGTCAGGCTGCGCCCTGCCGACGCCCGGCGGCTGCGCAGGCCCGAACTGGGCTACGCCGAACACCAACTCGCGCAGGGCGCGGACCTGGTGCTCTCACTTGGGGGCGATGGGGCGATGCTCGCCGCCTCACGCATGGCGGCGCGTTCGGGCATTCCCGTGCTCGGCCTGCACCTGGGAGGGCTGGGCTTCCTTACCCAGGCCTCGGGGCTGAGCCCCGAGGAGGCGCTCGAGAGGACCTTGTCCGGGCGCTACAAGATCGAGCAGCGCATGATGCTGTCCGCGCGAGTGGTTCGCGGCGGCAAGCGCGTCCAATCCCTGTTGGCGCTCAATGATATCGTGGTCCGCAATGGCGCTTTCTCGCGCCTGGTGCGGCTGACCGCGAAGGTCAACGGCCGGTTTCTGGCCGTCTTCCCTGCCGATGGGATCATCGTTTCCACGCCCACTGGTTCGACGGCCTTTTCCCTATCCGCAGGCGGCCCCATCGTGGAGCCCACGGCCGATGTGATGCTGTTGACCCCCATCTGTCCGCACGCCCTCGCCGCGCGGCCGCTGGTGCTGCCCGCGCGCGAGCGCGTTGAGATTGAAGTTCCCGCCCTCGCGCCGGAGGAGCAAGTGATGGTCACGGCCGACGGCCAGGTCGGCTTCTGCCTGGCCAGCGCTGACGCAATAACCGTCAGGCGCGCGCCCCGGAGCGTGAAAGTGGTGTCGCTCGGCGACCTCAGCTTCTACGAGAGGCTTCGCGGCAAACTGGGATGGGGCGGAACGGCACCAACACAGTAGAGCGCATCCGCGGCGTTGCCAGGATTGACCTGCGCACCAAGCGGCTGCTTCTGCGCCTCAGCCCGGGCGAGATCGCGGTGATATGCCACCGCGACATTGACGGCCCATGTGCGCACGCCCTGGTGCGGCGCGGCCCGGCGGCAGTCGTCAATGCCGATTGCTCGATCACCGGCCGCATCCCCAACCTGGGCCCCCAGGTGCTGCTGGCCGCGGGGATTCCCGTGCTGGACAATGTCGGCCAGACTGTATTGCAGCAATTGACAGAGGGCGACGTGGTGGAAGTCGTCGGCGACAGCGTCTACCGCAACGGCACCCTGATCTGCACCGGCCAGGCGCTCTCGCCCCAGTTTGTGCAGGCGCGCATATTGGATGCCCAGCGAAACCTCGACGGCCTGCTGCGCCAGTTCGTGCGCAACACCCTGCGCTATGTCGAGGCGGAGCGCGCACTGCTATTTGAGCCCTCCCAGATACCCGCTCTCAAGACCGCTTTCGCAGACCGGCATGCGCTCGTCGTGGTTCGCGGGGAAGGGGCTGCGGAGGACCTGCGCACCATCGAGTCTTACGTCCGCGAAATGCGCCCCGTGCTGGTGGGCGTGGATGGCGGCGCTGACCTTCTGCTGGAGGCAGGTTTTCCGCCGGACATCATCATCGGCGACATGGACAGCGTCAGCGACCAAGCGCTGCGCAGCGCGGGCGAACTCGTGGTGCACGCTTACCCCTCCCCCACCGACGCCGCGATGGCCGCGCCGGGCCTGGCACGCATCAATCGCCTGGGCCTTGAAGCCAAGGTGTTCTCTTCGGTGGGAACCAGCGAGGACATCGCACTGCTCCTCGCGTACGAGGAGGGGGCAGACCTGCTGGTCGCAGTGGGAGCGCATTTCAGCCTGCAAGAGTTCCTGGAGCGCGCCCGAGGGGGCATGGCCAGCACTTTCCTCACCCGGCTCAAGGTTGGATCCGTGCTGGTTGACGCAAAAGGCGTCAGCCGCCTTTACCGGCCCGCTCCGCCAGCCACTTACCTGCTGGCGCTGGCGGCGGTGGCGGCGCTTACGCTCGCCATGATCCTGATCTTCGCACCCCAGGTTCGCGCCTACCTGGCTGCGCTGCTAGCCAGGATCAGCCTTCAAATCGGAGGGTAGCCACCATGATGCCCGTCGCTTTTCGCTACCACCTGGCAAGCATCTTGGCGATCTTCTGCGCGCTCTTGATCGGGATACTGGTAGGCATAGCCCTGGTAGGAGACCCTCAGCTGGCAAAACAGGTGAGCTACTTCCGCCAGAAAGCAGAGCGCGACCGCACAAACATAGAACGCCTATCCGCCGACTACCGGCGCGATGAGCAATTCTCCGCCGCTGTGCTGCCCCTTCTGACCAGGGGCAGGCTCGACGGCCGCCGCGTGGCAATCATCCTCAATCACGACTTCGGCCGCGACGAGTTCCCCGACATGGTGCGCGCTACGCTGCAGAACGCTGGCGCCACCATTTCAAGCACCACCACCATCCTTGGCAAGTTCGTGCGCCTTGAGCAGGAGCAGGCGCGTTCCCTGCTTCAATCGTTGAACCTGCCAATTCCAGTCCAGGGCGACCTGCGAAGCGTGCTGGCAGCCAAACTTGGGCCGCATATCGCCCAGGGCGAGCCCCTAATACCGAGCGCGCTCAAGACGGCCGGCCTCGTGGCGGTATTTGGCGACTATACCAAGCCGAGTGATGTCGTCGTCCTTGTCGGCGGGGCCGAACGCGAGGATCAGGCCTTGCCGCTCTACATTGACCTGCCCATCATGGAGGCGTTGCAGCAATCTGGCATCCGCTGCGTGGGCTGTGAAAGCGGGTCGGCAGAATTCTCCAGTGCTCGCTTCTACCTGCGCAAGGCAGTGCCAACTGTTGACAATGCGGATACGCCGCCCGGAAAGCTGGCGCTCGTTCTCCTGGTGGCCGGCCAAGATGGCCATTACCACTATGGAGAGAAACGAGGCGCCGTGCAACTTCTTCCACCGCTTGATATGCTATCCAATCGCCCGCCTTACGCTCGCTAGCAGTGACGCATGTGCCTGCTGTCTCCGTCGTCATCGCCGCACGCAATGAGCAGCACAACATTGCCGCTACGGTCCGCGCCGCACGCGCCCTGGGCGCAGCGCAGGTGATCGTCGCCGATGACGGCTCCAGCGACGACACCGCCAGGCTGGCCGAACAGGCAGGCGCGCTCATCAGTCGCCTCCCGCGTCGGCGCGGCAAGGGCGCGGCCCTGCGCCAGGCAATCGGCCAGGCGAAGGGCGACGTGGTCCTGCTCCTCGATGGCGACCTGGCCGCAAGCGCTGCAGAAGCGCGCCACCTGCTCCGGCCCGTAATGGCCGGTGCCGCGGACATGGCGATTGCCATCTTCCCACCCACACAGGCCCGCGCCGGATTTGGCATCGCGCGCAGCCTGGCCTGGGTGGCCATCGCACTGATGGGGTGTCGCCGCATGAAAGCGCCCCTGTCCGGTCAGCGCGCAATCAACAGGGCACTGCTCGACAGGCTTCACATAGCAAATCGCTTCGGGGTCGAAGTGGCCCTCACCCTCGACGCCCTGGCCGTCGGCGCGAAGATCGCCGAAGTCCAAACAGCCATGATTCACAGGCCCACCGGCAGAAACCTGGCTGGATTTGTCCATCGCGGCAAGCAAGCGCTCGATGTTCTCTCGGTGGTCATCCCCAGGCTGATATGGCCAGTGGGGCCAACCGGAAACCTTGCCGGCCGCTCGAGGACAATCGCCTGGCTGGTTGTCTGGGCTGCTGCGCTATCCGTTTCATGGGCCATCGGGCCGCTCGCCTTCATGTGGGCCACCTACGTCTTCTGGTGTTCCCTCGTCCTTCTGCTGCTGGTGGCCGCGATAAACCACTTCCGGCTAACAAGAGAGAACTACGCGCAGCGGGCCCTGCCCACGGGAGTAGGGCTCATCTTCCCCGCCGCAGCAGCCTTGTCGTGGGTCGTGCTGCGCACGCACGAATTGCCCCCGCTCATTGCGGCCTGCGCATTGGGGGCGGCGGGATTGCTCGACGACATCGTGCGCTCCCCCGAGCGCGGGCTCAGGGGCCACCTGCGCGCCCTTGCGCGCGGCCGCGTAACGTCGGGTTCGATAAAGGCCATCGCAGGTGGCGGCGCCTGCATCGCGATCGGCCTGTGGGTGAGTGCCTGGCATCCCTGGCCAGGCCTCGCCGACGGCTTGTTGATCGCCCTTTGCGCAAACGCGCTCAACCTTCTCGATCTCGCGCCCGGAAGGGCGTTGAAAGCTTTCTTCGCGGCTACTGCCCTGTGCGCGTTCCTGAGCCCCAGCGTGTGGTGGTGGCTGGGGCCGGTGATGTTGGCAGCCGCAGTCTATGCTCCGCTCGACCTGTTCGAGCAGGCAATGATGGGCGACGCAGGGTCAAATGCGCTGGGCGCTCTAGTAGGACTCGCTGTGGTGCAGTCCGTGCCATTGTGGGGCAGGTTGGGGGCGCTCGGCCTTCTTGTCGCCCTGCACATCTACTGCGAGCGCCGCTCCCTCTCGCAGACCATCGAGCGCAACCGCGCGCTCCGCTGGCTCGATAACGTTTTGCGCCCCTAGGCGTCGTAGCGCGCGTCACGAAGCCCGCTTGCGGAAGATGAGGCAGTAGTGGTGGTGATAATTCGGCACGAAAATCTTCGGATACCCCCAGATCCCCAGCGGCTTGGTGTTCTGGCACCATATCTTTTCCCCCTGGAACACGAACCCGTGTGAAGAGATGCGCCGCGCCAGGTCCCACGCCATCGGCTTCACATCGCCATCCGGCGCTCTCAGGTTCTGCGCCACCACCACCAGATACCGCCCCGGCGCCAGGCAGCGCCGCACGCCTCGGAACACCCGCGACGTCTGCTCGATAAAGTCATCATAAGGCTCCACATTTCCCAGGTCCGCAAGGTCGTCCGAGTAATGGCTGTCAAGGCCCGATGCCATGCGCTGCTTGTGCTTCGAGAAGACCCCGCCCCGGCTCGTCCGCAGCATGCGCCAATACGGCGGAGAGGTCATCGCAAAGTGAAACTGCGGCAGGCCGCGCTTGAACTCAAGGCCCGCCTGTTCAAGAGCCGGCCGATGCTCTCGCCAGAATTGCGTCTCCCCGATTCCCCTGGCATCGCCCCCTATTACCTCATGCTTCAGGCCGGGCGCGCTCTGCTCCAGCCGCCGCCGCGCGATCCCCGCATAGCGCGCGGATAACTCCACCCCGACCCCGTTCCTGCCCTCTTCCCTGCACGCCACCAGCGTCGCGCCCGAACCAAGCAGCGGATCGAGCACAAACTCGCCCGATTTCGTGAAGAATCGCAGGAAATCCGCGACCATTTCCTCCGGATACCGCGCCGGGTGCAGCTCCGTGGGCTTGTTACGGTAATACCGGGGCGAATCACAAACGAACCAAGTCCTCGTGAACTTGATCCACTCCTTCCCCCCCAGCTCATTCAACCGATCGGATCTCTTCACTGATGACGCTTTCTGGCACGCCCAGATGTGCGTGCATAGATGGAGAGGGTGCGTGTGCAGTCGCTGGCGATCTGTTGGCGAAGGGCCTCGATGCTTGCGAACCGCCGCTCCGATCGCAGCCCGGTCAGCAGTTCGAGGGTGATCGTGCGCCCAAGCAAGTCTCCACAGAGGGCCCTTCCACTTAGTGTCTCTCGGCTGCGCTCGGGGCAGGCCAGCACATGCGCCTCGAGAACCCGAGGCAGGGCGCGGCCCTTTTCGAACGTCGGCCTCGTTCCGATATTGACCGCGGCAGGCAGCCGTTCTTCACCGATGATCGCCGCCGCAGCGTAAACCCCATCGGGCGGCAGCATCTTGTCGGGGTGCACTTTGAGATTCGCAGTCGGGAAGCCGAGCGCGCGGCCCCTGCCCGTGCCGCTAACCACCCGTCCAGTGATCGAATATGGCCTGCCCAGCGCGCTGTTCACCGCCCCGATTCTTCCCTGCGCCAGGAGCGTGCGTATCGCCGTGCTGCTCACCTGGTCTCTGTCCCGCAGCACCACGTGAACCGCCTCAACATGCAAGCCCAGACGCGGGCCTACCCTCCGCAGAAGTTCGGGGTCTCCGCGCGCCAGGTGCCCGAACCTGGTCCGTGGCCCAGCGACAACAACCCGCGCGCCAAGCCATCCGATGAGCACTTCTCTGATGAACCGAACCGGCCCCATCACAGCGAACTTACGGTCGAAAGGCGCGATCACGAGCAGATCAACGCCTGCCACGCGGATCAACGCCACCTTCTCGGCACTCGTTGTCAGCAGCGGAACCCTCGCGCCGCGCAGCAGGGTCTCCGGGATCGGGTCGAACGTCAATGCAACCGAGCGCAAGCCATGCGCGCGAGCAAGCTCGACCGTGCGCCGCAGCAAGGCCTGGTGGCCCACGTGCACGCCGTCGAAGACGCCGAATGTGACACACGACGGGCGCGGTGTCACGCTGTGGAGATTGCGCACTGTGCGCATTGTTTATGATTCGTCGGCCAGGACGATTGACGGGCTCAAACGCCCATCCTCACCCGTTTTCGCCAGGGCGACCAGGCGGCCCTGCTCATCATACACGCGAACCGGGCTGTCCGTAACAGGTCCGGCCCATGCCACAGACGCCCCGTGGCGCAGGAGTTCAGCCTGGCGTCCTTCCAGCACCACTCGCGGCAGGTGCGAAAGCGGCGCGTCCAGCGGCAGCATGATTTCGGCCAGCCGGCCCTTCTGCGCCGCGCCTTCCGCTTGCGGGAGCGAAACACTTTCCTCGATGCGGAAATCCCCCACCCTTGTTCGAACCAGGGACGAAAGATGCGCCGGCAAGCCCAGCCGCTCGCCCAGGTCGCGCGCCAGGCTTCTCACGTAGAACCCCTTTCCGCACCGCACGTGCATGGCCGCAACAGCGGGATTGCCCGCCTCCATGCTGACCAGGCGCAATTCGCTCACCGAAACCGCGCGCTCCTTCAACTCGACCTGCTCGCCCCGCCTGGCCATCTCGTAAGCCCTGCGGCCGCGCACCTTGACCGCCGAGAATGAAGGCGGGCGCTGCCTGATCTCGCCGACGAATTCCGGCAGCACCTCGCACAGCGCCTCGCGCGTAAGGCCGGTCGCGTCGGCGGTTGCTGTCACCTTGCCCTGCGCGTCCAGGCTGTCGGTTGCCACCCCGAAGGTGATCCCAGCCTGGTATTCCTTCTCCGCGTCAGCCACGAAAGATGCAAGCCGGACGGCCTTCCCGACGCAGATCACGAGCACCCCGGATGCTGCGGGATCGAGGGTTCCCGCGTGCCCGGTCTTCTCGTTTGCAAGCCGCCTGACAAATGCCACCGCGTCGTGGCTGGTAATGCCCGGCGGTTTCAGTAAGTTGAGGAAACCCGAGAGGCTCATTTCGAACTGGCGGGAAGCAGCGCGCGCTCGACGGTCTCCATCGCTGACTGCATCGAGCCGGGCAGGATGCACCCTGCCGCGCCCGGGTGCCCCCCACCTCCGAGAGCCGTCGCCACCCGGGCCACGTTCACCCTGCCGCGAGACCGAAGGCTGACCCTCACGGTTCCATCCTCCTGCTCGCTCAACAGCGCCGCGATCCGCGCGCCCCTGATCCCGCGCAGGTGGTCAACGATCCCCTCGGTATCCTCTTGGGCGGCCTTCGCTTGCGCGAAGTCGCTGCGCGTGAGGTAACCGATGATCAACCTTCCGCCATGCCGAACCGCCAGGCGCGAAAGCGCCGCTCCCAGCAGCCTGGCCGAGCCCGCCGGCCTGGACTCATACACCAACGAAGCGATGCGCGCCGGGTCGGCCCCTATGCGCGCCAATTCAGCGCTTGCATCAAACGTTTCCGCATTGGTGCTGCGATTGGTAAAGCGCCCCGTATCCGTCAGGATCCCGGTGTAAAGACAAGTCGCGATGGCAGGCGTGATCCGCGCGCGCATCGCCTTGAGCAGGCGGTGAATCATCAGTGCCGCTGCAGCGGCACGGGGATCAACCCACACCACCGTCCCAAAGGGGTGATCTCCGCTGTGATGGTCTATGTCAATCACGGTCTCGAAACGATCGAGCGCCCCTTGCATCGAACCCAGCCGGGCGGGGCCGTCGCAGTCCACAACCACCGCAGCCTTCGGAAGCGAAGCCGGCAGTCGCCTGCTTATCAGCCGGGCGCCAGGCATGAATGAGTACACTTGTGGAACCGGGTCGGCGCACAAGCGCAGGACCCTCACGCCCCTCTGCTCCAGTGCCATGCTCAACGCCAACAGCGAGCCGATGGCATCCCCTTCAGGCCGCGCGTGAGTGAAGACGGCGCACGCGCCCCGCTTCGGCAGCGCCCGCAGCAGCGGCCTCAGGTCACTCGTTATCTTGGCCGGCTTGCTCATGCTTCAACTTTTCCATCAGCTCCAGCACGCGCGCACCCCGGGCGAGAGAATCGTCGTAGTGAAAGGTGAGTTCCGGGATGTAGCGCAACTTGACCGCGCGCGACAATTCCACGCGAATGTACCCCGCGGCCCCGGAAAGCGCCTCCACCGTCTGCCGCACTGTTTCCTCGTCCCCATAGACGCTGACGTAAACGCGCGCCTGGCGCAGGTCGGCGGAAACCTCGACCGCCGTCAGCGTCACCAGCCCCAGGCGTGGGTCGCGCATCCCGCGCTGCACGATGCGGCTGATCTCGTCGCGCAACAGTTGACCCACCCTTTCCTGGCGCTGCGTGGGCATTTCAGAAGATCTCGATGGTATAGTCGCAGAGAACGGCCCGCGGCTCGGACTCAACGAAGCGCGCCACCGTCTCAAGCATCCGATGCACGAAATCCTGCCGGTTGGCCACCGCCACGACAGCCAATGTGGCGCGGCGCGCATTGTCCTGCCGATCCACTTCCGCTGCCGCCACGTTGAACTTCCTGCACATGCGGTCGAGCAAGCTCTTCACCACCCTGCGCTTGTCCTTCAGGGTGAGCGCGTCCGTGATTTCGAGTTCCAGGGTAGCGGCGCCGATGAACATCTGGCCTTACCTGCGCGGCGCGGACCTAGAGAGTCTCGCGGCGGACTTCCACCACTCTGAAGACCTCGATGATGTCCCCCACCTGATAATCATTGAAGCCCGATGATGCGATGCCGCACTCCGATCCGGCGCTCAGTTCAGCAACATCCTCCTTGAAATGCCTGAGCGAATCCACCCGCCCCTCGAAAACCGCCTCGCCGTCGCGCATCACCTTCATCCTCTCGCCGCGCCGCACCAATCCCTCCCTGATGAAGCACCCGGCGACCATGCCCAAGCGCGCGATGTTGAACAGCGCGCGAACCTCTGCCCGCCCCAGCACCTGCTCCTGGTATTCCGGCTCGAGCAGCCCCACCAGGGCCTTGCCGACATCCTCCAGGATATCGTAGATCACGCGGTAAATGCGAACGTCAACTCCCTGCTCTGCCGCCGCTTGGCGCGCCGGCTGCTCGGCCTTCACGGTGAAGCCGATGATGATGGCGTCCGAGGCGCTGGCCAGCATGATATCGGATTCCGTTACCTCGCCCACGCCGCTGTGCAGGATGCGCACGCGTATTTCCTCGGTGCCCAACTCTTGCAGGGCCTTGCCGATGGCCTCCGCCGAGCCCTGCACATCGGTCTTGAGGATGACGTTGAGTTCCTTGATCGCGCCCGCCCGAGCCTGTTGATAGACTTCGGTGAGGCGCACGCGCTGCCGCTCCTGGTCTGCGCGGCGCAAAGCCTGCCGCGATTCCGCCAGGCGCGCAATCGTCCTCTCGTCGGGAACGGCCTCCAGCACGTCTCCCGCAGCGGGCACGGCGTCCAGCCCCGTTATCTGCACCGGGGTGGACGGGCCGACGGCCTCCACCGGCTGCCCGTTCTCGTCGCTCATGCTGCGCACGCGCCCGGTTGCCACCCCCGCGATGATCCAGTCGCCAACGCGAAGCGTGCCCTGCTGCACCAGCACCGTCGCCAGCGGGCCCCGCTGCCTGTCAAGTTCGGCCTCGATGATCGTTCCCATTGTGCTGCCGGCAGGATCGCCTTTCAGGTCTTGCAGATCGGCTACCAGGAGCACCATTTCCAGCAGGTGGTCAACGCCCGTCCCGGGCTTGGCCGCGATGGGCACGCACACCGTGTCTCCGCCGTATTGCTCCGGCGTTACCCCGTGCTCGGTGAGCTGACGAAGCACCCGGTCGGGGTTGGCGGCGGGAAGATCTGTCTTATTGATCGCGATCACCATCGGGACATTCGCCGCGCGCGCGTGGTCAATCGCCTCGATCGTCTGCGGCATCACGCCGTCATCCGCCGCCACCACGATGATCGCAATATCGGTGACGCGAGCCCCCCGCGCGCGCATCGCGGTGAAGGCCTCGTGGCCCGGTGTATCCAGAAAGGTTATCTTGCGCCCCTGGACCTCCACCTGGTAAGCGCCTATGTGCTGGGTGATGCCCCCGAACTCCTGCGCGGTGACATTGGACTTGCGAATGCAGTCCAGCAGCGTTGTCTTCCCGTGGTCCACATGCCCCATGATGGTCACCACCGGTGGTCGCGGCACGAGATGAGCCCCAACCGGTGCCCCAACCTCCTCCAGCGCCTCTTCGATTTCCACCCGCTTGCCCAGCGCCTCCCCCACGCGCTTCAGCAGATTGGCGTCCAGCGTCCCGTTGATATCGGCGACGATGCCCAGATCGAGCAAGGCCCCCAGCACCTTAGCCGCATCAGTGGACAGCGCGCCGGCAAATTCGCGCACGGTCAGCGGCGCGCGCAGCGCGATCAGCGCGGGAGCCGCCGCAGTTGGCGCAGCCTGCTCCACGGCCTTCTTCTTGACCGGTTTCGGGCGCGCACGAAATCGAGGCCTGCCGCGCGGGAAGGACACCCGATCGTAGCGCGTGACCCGCTCCACCCGTGCAGCCCCTTCGGCGGGTCCGGGCGCAAGCCGCCCCGGCACCGGGGGCCGGGCAACCGGCGCTGGCGGGACGGGAGCCTGCCGCTTGGGCGCGCTGGGCCGCACTGGCCTCACCTCGATCGGCACGACGGGCGCTTGAGCTCCGTCAACGGCTGGGGCAGCAGCTGCCGCTGCAGGCGGGGCGCTTGCAGGGGCGGCGGCAACAGGTGCGGCAGTTGCCGCGCCGGTCGCAGCGGCCTCAGCCTGGGCAAGTGCCGGCGCCTTCTCAGCAGCCTCCGCTCTCGTTACCTCACCGGCAACTGCAGCGGCGGGGACGCGCCTGGCCCTCGGCTGCGCCTCAGCAGGCGGGGCGCTCTTTCCGAATGCCTGCCGCGCTTTGCCTGCTGCCTCGTCTTCCAGCGCGCTGATCGCGCTGCGAACGACGATCCCCTCTTTCTCCAGGAACGACTTGAGGTCGGCCTGACCTACTCCCAGCTCCTTTGCCAGCTCGTGGAACTTTATCTTGGGCAACTGATTACCTTTGGCAAGCTCCCGCGCCGCCAGCCAATGCGGCAAGCAGGGCGGCCTGCTGCGGAGCGGGCAATTGCCCCAGCGCGGCCCGCACCCGGGCGCTGCTCACCACCTTCTGCACACACTTGACGTCGCGGCACACATAAGCCCCGCGCCCCGGCATTCGGGCGCTCTCATCCACCAGCAGGTCTCCCCCAGGCGTGCGCGCGATGCGGATCAACGCCGCTTTGGGCTGTGCTGTCCGGCATGCAATGCACGTTCGTATTGGGACATGCCTGCCCTTGCTCATTCCATCGCCCCTTCATTTTCCGGCGTGTGAGCCTCGAGCGCGGCCGCTTCCGGTTGCGCTTCCACCGGCGCTTCAGCCGGAGCCTCCGCTGGCATTTCAGCCGGCACCTCAGCACCCGCTTGGGCGGCTTCCGCCTCCACTGCGCCCTCAGGCGCCCTCGCTACTGATTCGCTGCGGATGTCAATCTTCCAGCCGGTCAGCCGCGCGCTCAAGCGCACATTCTGGCCTTCCTTGCCGATCGCCAGGGAGAGTTGGTTGTCGGGCACCAGAACTGTGGCGGTATGACTCCCCTCATCGAGCAGCACCTCGCTGACCTTGGCGGGACTGAGCGCGCTGCCCACATAGCGCGCCTGCTCCTCGCTCCAGCGCACGATGTCTATCTTCTCGCCGTTGAGCTCGTCCACCACCGCCTGAACGCGCGCGCCGCGATGCCCCACGCACGCCCCCACCGGGTCAACGTTCTCCTGCCGGCTGCCCACTGCCACCTTCGTCCTGGCCCCCGCCTCCCGCGCGAGGGCCTTGATCTCCACCGCACCCTCGTGGATTTCGGGCACTTCGAGTTCGAACAGGCGTCGCACCAGCCCCGGGTGGCTGCGCGACACGATGATCTCCGGGCCCTTGCCCGTTTCCCTGATCTGCAGCACGAACACCTTCAGGCGCTCGCCGAACCGGTATCCGTCTGCCGGGCTCTGCTCGGAGGGCGGCAGGTAGGACTCGGCTTTCCCGAGATTGACCACTACCGTCCTGCCCTCTCGCCGCTGCACCACGGCGGGGATTATCTCACCACAGCGGCCGCTGTATTCGTCGTGGATGATGCGCCGCTCCGCCTCGCGGATTCTCTGAACCACCACCTGCTTGGCGGTCTGGGCCGCGATGCGGCCGAACTCCTCCGGAGGGACCTCGATATCCAGGCCATCCCCCAACTGGACGCCGGAGTCGAGTTTGCGCGCCTCTTCCAGCGATATCTGGCTGTGCGTGTCCTCCACCTTCTCGACCACCAGCCTGCGCACGAAAACGCTCGCCCGCAGCTCGTCCCAGTCAATCTCCACGTGTATCTCGGCGCTGGAGCCGTAATGCCGCTTGTAGGCGGAAACCAGCGCCGCCTCCACGATCTCACTGAGCACGGGCAAGGGGATATCCTTCTCGCGCTCTATATCTCTCAAGGCCTGTAAGAACTCTACATTCATGGCCCTAACCTCTTGTCCCGTGCCCTGAACACCGAAGAGTGGGTTGCCCCACTCTTCGAGGAAGAGCACAGAACAATTGCAGGGCCAGTATATCACAAATCAGCCCCATTTGCAAGCCGCCGCAAGCCGTCCGCGCCTTCGTTGACGCCGCCAAGAGCCAGTGCTAGAATCGGGCTGTGCGGGTGGTTCACTTCGCTGACCTTCACCTGGGCATGGAAAACTATGGCCGCACTGACCCCCACACCGGCCTGAACACCCGCCTGGGCGACTTTTTGCGCTGCTTCGACGAGGTGATCGCCTTCGCGCTCAACGAGAAGGCCGACCTCGTGGTCTTCGCAGGCGATGCCTTCAGGACCAGGGAACCAAGCCCAACCCATCAAAGAGAATTCGCCCGCCGAATCCGCGTCCTCAGCGGGGCCGGGATTCCCACCGTCCTCATCATCGGCAACCACGACATTTCTTCCCTTCCGTCAAAGGCCGATGCGCTCGACATCTACGCCACGCTCGAAGTGCCCGGCATCTGGGTGGGCAGGCACCCCGCGGTGCATGCAATTGCCACTCGGTCGGGGCCGATTCAAGTGGCAACCCTGCCCTGGATCCCGCGCTGGGCGCAGCAAGACGGCGATGGTGCGCGCCTGGTTGAAGCACTGGCCGAGCAGGTTGACCCCGCAGTGCCCGCCATACTCGCCGCCCACTGCGCTGTCGAAGGGGCCCTGCTCGGAAGCGAGGTGCAACTGATGGCGTGGAACGAGCCGACCATCGCGCGCGAAACGCTGGCCAATACCGCGTTCGATTACGTGGCATTGGGCCATGTCCACCGCTTCCAGGACCTCAACCGGGGCGGCTACCCCCCGGTGGTTTACAGCGGCAGCCTGGAGCGCGTGGATTTCAGCGAGGAGAAAGAGCAGAAAGGCTTCGTTGTAGCCGAGGTGAGGCGCGGCACCGCCGAGTATCGGCTCGTGCCCGTTTCTGCGCGCCGCTTCCTGACCATCGAGGTCCAGGTTCAACCAGGGGAGAGCACCGATGCGACGGCCCAGGTGCTGGGTGCGATTGCCTCGCACGATATCGAGAGCGCCATCGTGAAGGTCAAGGCTTCAATGGACGAAAGCGCCACCGTGGACGCAGCCGCTGTGAGGCGCGCGCTGGTCCCGGCTTTCTGGGCTGGGTTCACGAAAGAGGTGCGCAGGGCGGCATTGTCGCGCAACCCCAAGCTCACCGAGAGCCTCACAGACCCGCTCCTCGCCCTGGACGAATACATCAAGACCCGGGGTTTCTCCGAGCAGCGCGCAAATGCGCTCAGGGAATACGCCCGGCGGCTTCTGGCCGAGATGCAAGAGACCGCGGAGCAGCCTGTCATGCCAGCGGAGGGGCGAGGATGATCCCGCGCAGGCTGCTAGTGCGCAATTTCATGTCCTACGGCGACCAGGGCGCCGAACTCGACTTCAACTTCCGCATCGCCTGCCTTTCGGGCAATAACGGGGAGGGCAAATCAGCCCTGCTCGATGCGATCACGTGGGCGCTGTGGGGCAAAGCGCGCAGCGACAGGCTTGCCGCCGAGGACGTTATCCGGCTCGCCCCCGATGCAGAGGAAGCCAAGGTTGATTTCGAGTTCGAGGTCTCGGGCTTTACCTACAAGGTCACGCGCAAAAGGCACCGCCGCCGCGGGGCCTCGCTTGAACTTCTCGTGCGCGACCCGACGAATAGCGACTTTCGGCCCCTCACCGGCCACACCCAGAAAGATACGCAGACGGTTATCAACGGCCTGCTGCGCATGGACTACGAGACTTTCCTGAACTCCTCTTTTCTCGCCCAGGGGCGCGCCGATGAGTTCACGCGGCAGTCCCCCGCAAAAAGAAAAGAACTGCTGGCCGAGATTCTGGACCTGGGCCGCTATCAGGAGATGCAGGACCGGGCCAGGGAACACGCCCGGTCTGCTTCCGCGCGGGCGGAGCATGAGAAGGCGGAGATCGCGCGCATCGAGCGGGAACTTGAGGAAGAGCCAGCCGAGCGCGAGCGCCTCGTTGCCTTGCAGACCGCAGCCAATGCGGCCCAGCGGCAAGCCCAGCAGGCCCAGCAGGCACTCGATCAGGCGCAGAAGATCCTTGCACAACTCGAACAGGACGCAACGCAACTCGACAAGGTGAGGGGCGAAAGGTCGCGGCTCGCGAGCGAGGCCCAGCGCCTGCAGGGCCAGGTGGGCTCATTCCAGAAGCGGATAGCCGAGCACCAAGACGTCATTGCCAGAAAACAGGAGATACTCGATGGGCTGGGCTTGCTGGAAAAGGCCCGCGCGCTCCTTGCCGAACTCGACGCAAAACAGCAGGCCGCTGCAAAGATAGACAGGGAGCGAACCAGCGCCCTGCACGAGATACAACTTCAGCGCCAGCGCCTGCAAGGCGAGGTGCGGGCGCTCGAAGGCCGCGTCGCCGAACTGGCCTCGCAGGCCGCAGCCATTCCCGCTCTCGAGGCTGAACAGGCTGCTCTGAAAGCCCACATGCAGGGACTCGAGAAGGCTGCTGCCGAGGCTGAGCAGATAGCCGCCCACCTGAACGAGGCGCGCGAGCAACTTGCTGCGCTCTCGACCCGTGAGCAGCAGCTGGCTTCTCAGCAGACGGCCCTCGAACAGAAGCTCGGCCTTCTCACAGAGGCCGGCGCAGTATGCCCACTGTGTAAGCAAGCGCTTTCAGAGCATGCAAGACAGCAACTCTTCAAGGATGTGGGCCAGGAGCGGGAGGGACTGGTTGCTGAACATCGAGGCGCGACGGACAAGCGCCAAGCAATAGCGCGCGCCAGGTCAGCCGATGAGCAGAGGCAGCAAGCGCTTCAGGCGCAGGCGAAGACTCTCGCTGCTGCGCATCGCCAGATGGGCGATCTGCAGCGCCGCCTGGCCGGCGCGCGCGAAGCCCAGCAGCGAGCGGCCCGGCTGGCAGGTGAGCGGGACGGGCTGAAGGCGCGCCTGGAATCCGGCGACTACGCGGCCGAGGCGCGCAGCCCGGCGCAACGCCTCGAAAAGGAGGCCGAAAAACTCGGATATCGGGCCGACGAACACGAGGCCGCCCGCCGGCGGGTCGCGGAACTGACCCAGTTCGACCGCGACGCGCAGGCGCTGCGCATGGCAGAAGAATCTCTGCCCAAGGATGCCGCGCACCTGGAAGGACTTGAAGCCGCGCTGGCTTCGGCGAACGAGGCTGCTGCCAGGGCGGAAAAAGAGCAGGGCGAACTCGAGCGCCGGGTCAGCGGCCTCGAACAGGCCAGGGCCGAAGTTGGCAAACTCCGCCGCGACTATGACGCCGCGCAGCAAGAAAGGACGAGAGCAGCCGAGGAACTCGCAGCCTGCCGCCAGCGGTTGGAAACCCTGGAGCGCCTTGCCCAAGACCTGGAAGCCCGCCGCGCAGAGCTGCGCGCCTCGGAGCGCGACCAGGTGATCTGGTCGGACCTGGCCCAGGCCTACGGCAAGGAGGGCATACAGGCCCTGGTGATCGAGAACATGGTGCCTCAACTCGAAGAACAGGCCAACGAACTTCTCGAAAGGTTGAGCGATGGCAGGATGAAGGTCGCGATCCGCACTGAGAAGCCGTTGAAATCGCGACAGGAGATGGCCGAGACGCTGGAGATCGCAGTTTCGGATGAACTGGGCGAGCGCAAATACGAGTCCTATTCGGGCGGCGAGGCTTTCAGGATTGACTTCGCGCTGCGCATCGCATTGGCTCGCCTGCTGGCGCAGAGGGCGGGCACCAAACTGCAAACCCTCATCATTGACGAGGGCTTCGGGACCCAGGACGCGGCCGCGCGCGACAAACTGATAGAGGCCATAAACGCGATACAGCCGGACTTCGAGAAGATACTCGTGGTGACCCACGTGGAGGAGATGAAGGAGGCTTTCGAGCACCGCATCGTGGTGACCAAGGGCCCTCAGGGCAGCCAGATCCAGCAGGTGACCGCATGATACCGCTGCGCGACGATAACCCCAGGAGGGGCGTGCCGATCGTTACTCTGGCGCTCATCGCAGCCAATGTTGCCGTCTTCCTCTACCAAGTGAGCCTGGGGCCGGCGGCAGAAAAGCGGCTCCTGTACTCGATGGCCCTCATCCCGGCGGAACTGACACGCGGGATAGATGTGGGGGCGCCGACCCTTCACCCGGTGTGGTTGACACTTTTTACCTCCATGTTCCTGCACGGTTCCTGGATGCATCTGTTGGGAAACATGCTTTACCTGTGGATCTTCGGGGACAACATCGAGGCGCTCTTTGGCAGGGCAAAGTACCTGCTTTTCTATCTGGCGTGCGGCATTGCGGCCATGCTGGCGCATGTCGCCGCGAACCCAGGCTCAATGGTGCCTGCCCTTGGGGCCAGCGGGGCTATCGCCGGGGTGCTGGGGGCGTACGCTGTCAAATTCCCGGGGGCGCGGGTATATACACTTCTGTTCATCTTTCCCTTCATACAGACGGTGGCGCTGCCGGCCTTGATCCTTCTGGGCTTCTGGTTCGTCTATCAAGTGCTGCTGGGCGCGTTCTCGCTGGTGCCCGGGGCGGGTGGCGCCGGGGTTGCCTTCTTCGCTCACATTGGCGGCTTCATCGCCGGAATGGTGCTGGCCAGCGTCCTTGCGCCGCGCAGATGGCGCTCGGTGTGGGAGTAGAGCGAGATTGGGGTAGGTAGAATACAGGCGTGAGAACACATGCACTCTTCGTAGCGGCAGCGGTGGCTCTGTCTGCGCAGGCGGCCTGCGCGGGCCTGGACCGCTCGATCGAGCGCACCATGGACCGCCAGGCGCGCGACGCGATCGAGAGCCAGTACGCGGTGGTGGATGATGCTCGGCTCGCAGGCCTGGTGCAGCGCATCGGCCAGGCGGTTGCGGACAAGAGCCCGCGCAAGGGTGTCAACTACCAGTTCAAGGTCCTGGACACGCCCGAGGTGAACGCGGTCGCCCTTCCCGCGGGGCATGTTTACGTGACCACCGGGCTGTTGGAATTCATTGACTGCTCGGACGAACTGGCAAACGTCCTGGCGCACGAAGTGGTTCACGTGGCGGAGAAACACTCCCTGGGCCAATTCAAGAGGGAGTTCTGGAAGGATGTCCTTTTCGGCCTGCTGCGCTTGCCTCCAACCACGGCTCAGGTGGTGGGCCTTGCCGCCGGCCTGCAGGGGCTGCGCTACAGCCGAAAAGACGAGGCAGCGGCCGACCGGATCGGCGCCCATATCGCCTACGCTGCCGGCTTCGATCCGCGTTACATGAAGAAATTCATGGACAAACTTGCAAAGAAGGAACATGTCTCCACAATTGCCTCTTACCTTTCCACGCACCCCAGCCCCGAGCGCCGTTCCGTCAGGCTTGAGGAGCTGCCGGAACTGAACCTGAAGAGGACCGAGACCCTCACGGCCATCGCCTCGGCATACACCTCAAGGCACATGCTGAATATGGCAGCCCTGCGCCTGCGCCAGGCTGCGGCGGCGGCGCCCAATGACCCGAAGGTGCGCAGGCTTCTGGCGGAGACCTACTACCGACTGGGCGACAACGAGGCTGCCGCCCGTGAGGCGGAGATTCTGAGCCGACTTGCACCAGGCGAGAAAGTGAACCAGCCGCCAGCAGCCGAGCCGTGCACCGAACCTATCCCCGCAGACCTTCCGGAGCGCACAAAGGCTGGGAAGAGCCGGCTGGAACAGGCAGTGGCAGCTATCACACCAGCACAGGAGCTGAAGCGCGCTGCGAAAGAACTCGAATCCTCCGAAAAAGAGATAAGCAAGCGCCGCGATTCGCTGGCCGGAGACATCTCGGCGCGCTCGTCGCGGGCTTCGGGAGCATCTCTGGAATCGCTGCGTCGGGCATCGGCTGTCCTGCGCCAGGTGCGCGATTCCCTTTCGGCGGTGGACATCGTGCGCCGCGGCCTGGAATCGGAAACCGATGACGCCACGAGCCTTGGGCGCACTTTGTCCAATAGCCTGGACAGCACGCGCGACCCCTGCGGCCAGGTGCGGCTGATCCGCTCAGCCGAGCAGTTCGCGACGGAAATGGCTGGCGCCGGAAGCACAAGAGATCAGGCCGTGCAAGCCGCCCGGGGCGTAATCGAGGCGGCACGCACCGCCCTGCAGCACCTGGATCAGGCCGTACTCTACGCCGCTCCTTCGCCCGGGTTCGGGCCGTCGCTTGCCACCACGACTGGTGCCAACGAACTCGAAGCCGCGGAGCGCGATTCGGCGCGGGCGGCGCAAAGCGCGGCAACGGCGAAGGAGCTGCAAGACAAGTTGAACTCCGGGCGTACTGCAGTTCGCATCAACATCGAGACCGCAGCCGCCTCGCCCCCTGAGATGGGGCACTTCGAGAGCCTGGTGGCTGACCTGCTGGCTCTGCCAGTGCAGGACGTCGCGTCCGCGAGACAGCGGCATGGCGGCCTGGGGACAGCCTTGGTTGCGCTGGTGAAAGAGATGCCGGCGCAGCAGCCAACCGGGGCCAAACCCGCCCCCGCGAAGCGCGGCAAGGCCGACGCTGCGGCCCTGCTGGTCGGGGTTGTGGCGAACACGGTGCATACCGAGGCGGCCGCCGCGCGCGAAGTGGTTTCCGGCGTCGCGCAGCAGTCGGTCTTGCCGTGAGAGAGACGCGAATGCGTGGAGAACGGTGGGCGGGCAAGGGTCTCGCTGGGAGGGTGGGGCGGTGGGAAAAGCCCCTTGACATTTGCGCCAGCAGGAGTATAATGGGAATTAGGCGGGCTTGATGCGCGTGGCCGGCGTGTGCGGGCTACCGCGTTTCAGTGCCCCAATGACTCAATGCAAGGGAGGAGTCAATGGCTCGGACGGTAGGTGGGCCACCCTCGGCAAAAAGGCCCGGTCAGGCTGTCAGCCCCGCAGTCGCGGCTCTCGTAATCGTGGTGGTGTTGGCATTGGTGGTGGCGCTGTGGCTCAAGTTCACCGCCGCCCCTGGGTCAAGAACAGGAGGCTCAAGAGCCGGCCTGTTCAAGATCAAAGCCCGCCTCCCTACGGGACCCCTCACGCCTAAGCAGCTGGAGGACATTAAGAAAGTGCACGAGGGACTGGTGAGGGGCGCGCAACAAGCGGGAGGCCGCACGGCCACCCCTGGCCCTGAAGGGGGCGCACAACCCGGCCAGTAGAGCAGGGAGGGTGCTACCGGCGGTGTGCGATGCGCGCTTCAACGGGAGATCATTGGAGGCGGCGGCTCAAACGTGACTGCTGAGCAAGATCACCAGAAAAGGGGCTTGACAGATAGGCCGGATTGGGTTATCATAATGTGCCAGGACTGGCGCGCACAGCTCAGGCTCGCGCGGCAGTTCCATCAATACCCTGAAAGGGGGATCTAATGGCTAAACCAGCAGGTGGGGGGCCCAGGAAGGGCATCAGCCCTGTTATAGTTGTTGTGGTCATCGTGGTGGTGTTGCTGGTGGTCGTGGCGGTGTGGATGAAATTCACCGCGCCATCGGGAGCCGGAAGGCAGCAGGGGGGACTGAGAATACTCCGTGGCAAGTTGCAGGAGCCCAAGGGACCTGCCACCGCTGCCGAAAAAGCGGCAGCCGAAAAAGTGAAGGCGGGATTAGAGAAGGGCGCGAAAGAGGCAACCGGCAAGCAGCCGACGGAACCGGGTCCCGTCAAGAAAGGCCCACCATAGACGCTATCCACAAAAGGATGCGAAAGGAGGTGAGAGCAGCACGAGCACAGTGTCAGTTTCGCAGGGACTTGTAGAATCATGACTAGGATTGTGAAAGGAGGATCGCATGGCGTTTGGCAGAAAGCGCCACGGGTTTACACTGATTGAACTGCTTGTGGTGATTGCGATTATCGCTATTTTGGCGGCAATTCTGTTTCCCGTCTTCGCGCGAGCACGGGAGGCAGCGCGCCGAGCGAACTGCATCTCCAACCTCAGGCAGATCGCCCTGGCATCTTTGATGTATGCCCAGGACTGGGATGAGACACTGTACGGCGCAGCGCAAGGTGGCGGCGGCGGGGCTGGCGCGGCTCACCCGATCAACGACGCGGTAAGGGCCGCGTGCGGCCCGCAGGCGGGATGCCTCGACGCCGCAGCGGAGGATTTCTGCTGGGGGGCTGAACAGTGGGAGATGTTCGACATGATCGGACCGTATGTCAGGAACGACGGCCTCGCGGTCTGCCCCACACGGCAGGAACCTATTAGCCGCGGCCCGGTGATGGGCATTAGCGAGAAGGTAGGTGGGGGGCCCAGCGGCGACGACGACGGATTCAATGACGACGACGGGTCCTACGGCTATATGTGTGGCCACACCACCAGCCCGCAGGACGACGTTACATCGTGCGGCAGCCCCTACTACTGCACGGAGGTGCTGGGCTCGATGAACAACCTCTGCGCCTCGAACGAGAATGACTTCTACATGGTCATGGCGGTTGCCAAGGTCTTCGGGCTGATCCCGCCCGGCGCCGTGGCCGACGAGTACTTCCCCTGTGCGCAGCCGCTGAACCGCATCAACGACGCTGGCAGCGTAATACTGGCGGTCTGCAACAACTGGAGCGCCCACGAGATGATAAACGAGGACATAACCACCTGCCGCATGTATCCGGTCGAGTGGAAGTCACTCGTGCTCGACATTGACCCAGGCTACTGCGACGGTTGCATCGACGACGGGGCCTTTGCCAACACTGCTGAGTGCATGAGCCAAGGAGGGGGGCCGATAGCGGTGCCGTTTGCATTTGCTGACGGGCACGCCAAGTACTTCAGGGGCAACCTGTATTACCTCATCGGCACCTTGATCAAGCCGCTCGGAGGGTGGTAGCGCTTTCACAGCGGTGCCGACCAGCCTGACGGCTGGATAGCAGCGCAGTTCGCCTGCGGCCCCGATCTCTCGGGGCCGCAGGCTTTTGTGTTCGGCGAGCGAATACCGAGCGGCCAGAATCCGGTTGGCAACCCCAAAACGGCACTGCCCCGGCGCGCGACCAATCGCGCGGCGCTCGGGCTGCGCCATTTATGGATGTAGGGGCGAAGCGCTGCTTCGCCCATCGGCTGGGCTTATTCATCAATAATATGGGTTGGAGTCTCCATTAGGTCCCAAGCATTTTGTGGCCTTGAGCTCAGCGAAGGGTCTCTCTGTTCTTGAGGCACGGGATTGAACAGAGAGATTCTTCGCCCCGGCAAGTCGGGGCTCAAAATGCCAGGGCAATCTTGCCAGATTGTCGCTGCATCATGGTTCGCGTACCTGTGCATGGGTTCGCAACTGCCGATGTTCTGGGCTTCCTGGAGTGCGGCGGCGCGCCGCCGCTTTCCAAGGCGGGAGCAACGCTCCCGCACTCCAAATGCAACATCAAAGATGCAAGGAAGTGCTAGGCCTGAAGGGCTGAGAATGATAGGGGGGCCGCAACGTCATGGCCCAACGCTGACCGCTGTGCAGAGTCTCTTGAGTTGGAGAAACTCAGGGTATGTGGCACAGCCGCCCTCGGCTGTGGACACCAGGAGGCGACCCCGACGGGTCGGGGTCCCACATCCGTTTCCTCTGAGTTTACCGGGGGTCAGGGGAGAAGGTTGATAGAGTCGGATACAGGGGCTGATTCGTTGCCCACAGCGTCGCGGCACTGGAGCCAGATGGTGCACTGCCCAGAGGGCACGAGGCGGGCTACGTACTTGTAAGGACAGAAAGGCTCCCAGGCGGTCCAGTCCTGCCCTTGGTATTTGAACCTGATGTCGAGCGGATAAAGCGCCCAGTCAACTGCCTTGATGTGCAAGCGCAGCGTCTGGTCCCAGGTTCGGGCCAATCCCTCCTGTATCACAAGTTCCACCGCCGCCGGTGGGGTCGTATCGAGAGTCATGGTTAGCGAAGCAGTTGGTGACACTTTGCCTTGCGCATTGCCAGCCTGCGCGTAGATCTGCTTGCCCCCGTCGCCCGTGGAAACTGTGATCGTCTTGGTCGGGGCGACAGGCTCCCATGCGCTCCAACTCGACAAGCCAGGATAGAGGAATCGCATTGTCGTCGCGGCGTTCGTGGTAACGTTGAGGGTTACGTCGGGCGTGGCCATCGCGCTCTTGTCCGACCCCGGCCTGATGGCGATTATTGGCCCGACAGTGATGCTGAACTGCTGGCGCGTAGTCGCGCGCCCATCGGTCGCGGAAACAGTAATCATGCGGCTGCCGATCGCGTCGGCGGACGGCGTCCAGTAGAAGCGGCCTGTCAGAGAGTCGAAGGAGGCACCTTGGGGCATTGATTCTACCGAGACCGTCACCGTGTCGCCGTCGGGGTCGAAAGCGCGGAACCAGGCCTCAAGGGGCTTGCTGGGCGCCACATAGAGCATGTAGTACCCCGTGTTCGGGCTGTATCTGCTCAGGACCAGTTCCGGGGGCTGGTTGACGGGCGCGCAAGGCCAGAAAGCGTTGAACAGGAATACCGCCAGTTCCGCCCTGGTGACGGCGCGCGAGGGGTACAGGTAAGGCGGGGCGGCGATGCGCTCCATCAAGCCAGCGGCATAGGCTGCCTCTACGCATGGGTAGGCGTAGCTACTGGGATACACATCGCGAAACGTGGGAACCGGGTTGTAGTATGGGGCCAGCCCCTTGGCGCGCACGAGCAGGACGGCCATTTGTGCCCTGCTCACAGAATCCGAGGGGCAGAACCTGGGAGGGTTGGCGTAGCAGCCGAAGATCACCGCTTGCCGCCGCAGGCAGTCCACTGCATCATATTCCCACGCGTTGGGCGGCACGTCGAAGAAGTACTGGGAGGAGGCCTTGTAGTCACCGAAGCCCGTGGCGCGGGCGATGTAAACGGCGGTCTGGCCGCGCGTCACCTGCCGGTCGGGATAGAACGCGTGATCCTGCCAGTCGTCGTAATTCTGGTGGATGCGCGGGAAGACAGGGTCGGGATAGCGCGCGCACATGATGCCTGCGACCGCGATTGACTGGATTTCCCTGAAGGCCCAGTGGTTTGGGTAGATATCGCTGAAATAATAAAGGGCGTCCCCGGAATCAAGCAGGGCCTGCTGGAGTTCGAGCACGTTTACCTGGCGCGGCTGCACTCCGTGCCTAACTGCCAGGGCGGCAGCCGCCCCGGCGGCCTGGCCGATGAGTGTGAGTACCGGCTGCAGGCGCGTGGCGCCGTTGGCGAAATGGGTCACAGAGATTGCCTTGTCGCCAACCAGGAGGCCATCCACGGCTTGGGGCACCAGGCAGCGATAGGGAACCTGAAACGGAACCGCGCCCCTGCCGTCTCCGCCGCTGGCGGCCAGCCGATAGAAAGCCTGCAGCAGGCTTGGGGTGTAAAAGCCATCAACCGGTTTGGCAGGATGGATGTCAATGTCGTAATCGCCCAATGCGACGGCATCCCATATCTGGGTGCCGCGCAGCACGATGGAGGATGGGCTCATCGTGCTGCCAGGCGCCGCCCCGCACTTGTACAGCAGGCGAGCGATATCGTGCTCGGCCAGCGTGTAAAGGCCCACTGCACGGCGCCCCTCGCGAATGTAAAGCCCGGGCGGAAGCCCGTCCGGCGTCGAATACTGGTCGGTGGCAATGGCGAGCGGGTTGTACCCGATCGTCAGGTACAGGTGCTGCTGCAAGGCTCGCACGAAGGCCAGCGAAAGGTTCTTGGCGTTCTGTTGTTCGGCGGCGCGACCCGCCTGGTCGAGGACTGGCAGCGGAGTGGCCTGGGCGTAGTCATTCCCACATATCACCCAGTTGATAAAGAAAAGGTCTGGCCAGGTGGCGGGAATCAGTGGGTCGAGCGCTGCGGCCGACGTGCCCGGCGGGGTGACCGCAGAATAGCGAAGGATCGAACCAAGCGGCCAGCCGTCCAGATACTGCCCCGTGGGTGACCACGAGGCCGGCGGATTCGAAAAATCGCAGAGGCGATTCCGGTCGTAGCCAGGCGGGGTCAAGACCACAGGCGCTGGTGCGCGCATGTTGCGCAGCACGACCACCTGCGTCACCGCCTGCACCAGATTGTCGGGGGGGGCGCTCGCACTCCACCCGGTCTCCTTGTTGAAGGGCGCCCCCAGCGCCTTATCCTCGGCCGTTTCCGCCCAGGACTCGCGGCCCAACCGATATTGCGCTCCTGCCAGGGGAAGCAGATCGCCAAATTCCGTTGCGTCAATCACAACCGCCGCAGAGACCTCGTGCGGCTGTTGATTCTGATCCAGGTAGGCCACGCCCTCGACCCGCTGGCCGTTCATCACCGCGCTCACCACGCGGGCTCGATAGACAATCGCCAGATTGGGCTGTTCGGCTGCCATGCCCTGTAGAATGTCCCGCGCCACCGCGGGTTCGAAGCACACAGGTTGTACACGCTCCGGATGCCCGTAGTGGGCGCGGATGCGCGCCACGATTTCGCCGAAGACCCCGGTGGTCAGAGCTTCAGTATGGCCGTAGTAAGGGTTCCCGTCGAAACAGGCCACGCCCCCTGCGGTGTACGCGCCGCCCAGCATGTCACCCTCTTCCAGCAGCAGCACGGAGACGCCCATGCGCGCGGCCTGAAGCGCCGCGGCGAACCCCCCGCAGCCGCCACCGACCACTACCACGTCCGCCTGCGTCGGCGCCTGTGCGGCAGCCAGCGTACACGATGCCAACAGGCAAAATAGAAGGGCCAGGCCTGCGAACCGGCGCATGGCGCCACCTCCTCATCGGGGGTCTTTCGCCGAGCTCCCCAGTATTCCTCCCTCCAGGACCAATGTCCTGTAACCTTCAAGATGCTACAGTTTTGTAACTCCAAAGTGCTACACCTCCGCGGCCGAGTACTGGGCTATCGTTCGGTTGTTGGCGCGCACCGTGATCTGGTCTCCCAACAGTTGCAGCCAGACGTGTTGGCCCAGATATTCCGGCGGCACCGCAAGCCGCTTGCCTCGGAAGGCGACGGTCGCATCGCGCGCCACCCTGCGAGGGGTCTCCACCGCGAGCAGGGAATCAAGTTCGGCCGGGGCGGCGCGCCGGCTGGGTCGCCAGTGGCGGGCGGGCGTTCCCTGGACCAAGCTGGCGTGTGGTCGTTGCACGTTATACCAGTCCAGCCACTGTTCAAAGCGCGCGTTGAGGTCCTGAAGCGAGCGCACAGCGCCCCTGTGCTCGACCAGGAAGTCGCGTTGCACGAACTGGAAGAACTTCTCGATCTTGCCTTTGGTTCTGGCCTTGTAGGGCGCGGCAAAGGCGGCCCGTATGCCCAGGGCACTCAAGGCGAGCTGATAGGTAGTTGTGCCAGAGGGCACTTGCCCGGTGCCGAAGAAACAGGTGGCGCGGTCCGTGAGGATCGCTGCGGGCAAGCCCCAGCGATGCAGCCAGCAGCTCAAGGAGCCCAGGATCTGGGCTTCAGTCTTCTGGCGCACGAACTGGCCTCCTACGCAGAAGCGGCTATGGTCATCCAAGGCAGCGATCAGGTGCACCTTGCCGATAGCAGTCTTCTCGTCTTCCATCAGGTCCAGCTGCCACAGATCATTAGGCTGGGCCCACTGGAAGCGGCGCAGGGGCTCTCGCTCGATGATCCTTGCCAATCCACGCTCGCTCAAGACCCTCCAGACCGTCTGGCGGCTGACGCGCTCGCCCATCTCGTGCAGAAGCCGGCAAATCTTCTCGGTCGAGCGCAGAGGCTGGGCCACCTTCAGGTCCACGATCAGTTCCTGCAAGCTCTCGGGGATAGGTGTGCGTGGCCCCCGAGGGCGGTTGCACAGGGCCCAGAGGCCACCCTGATCGTAGCGGCGCAAGAGCCGCTGCACAGTACTGCGAGAACATTCGTGCCTGCGAGCGGCCGGGCTAATGCCCTCTTCGAGTGCAGTTCGCACGATCCCGTAGCGCTCAAGGGCTACTGCTTCCTGTCTGCGATTCCTCACCTTTCCTCCTCTCAAGACCAGGCCGAGCCTGTCTCATTTTGGAGTTACAATTTCGACCCATCTTGAGAGTTACACAACA
>Ga0315280_10000564_pt1 | contig 68208 bp, 62 predicted proteins | sample YL17G06_40_MG_FD_203697 | JGI IMG/M metagenome (GOLD analysis project Ga0315280, IMG submission 203697) | Sediment microbial communities from Yellowstone Lake, YNP, Wyoming, USA - YL17G06_40 | ecosystem: Environmental > Aquatic > Freshwater > Lake > Sediment | place: USA: Wyoming | collected... | reverse complement strand
CAAACGCACCGGCCAATTCTGGACTCTTCCCGGAGAACAGCACCTGATGGCCCTCGAAGTAGCCCGACGCAACGACGATTGGGACGAAATCTGGGAACTGACCCAAGGACAGTGACAAGATGCGCCCGGTCGTACGTGGGATAAGGAATCCCGGTGAGATCCGTGCCTTTCGAGAGCGGTATCAGCGGTTCTTCCTATTCGGGGTTTACGCCACCAGAGAGACGCGGTGGGAGCGGTTTCGCAAGGATTACGATGATAACCTAAAAGCGTTCAACCAGGATGACTTCAACGACGGTGGTGAGGAAAACGAACCGTACGGGCAAAAGGTGGGTAACTGCTTCTACGAGAGCGATGTGGTCCTTTCCAACGATCGCCACATAAGCACGATCGGTAACAAGGACTTCAACGAGCTAAAATCGATGTTCGAAACCTACGTAGACTTGGTCAAAAAGCCATTGAGCAGCAGGCAACCCGTCCGAGCAGATGAAACGCTTATGGCGATGGGTTATGCTGCAAGTCAGCGCTCCAGCTGTCTGAAGAGGAAAGTAGGCGCCTTGATTGTTCGGGACGGGGTCGTTCTTAGCTCTGGCTTCAACGAGGTCCCGGGTGAGGAGAGACCGTGTTCGGACGAGTTCGGCGAATGCCACCGTGAACGGCTATCCAAAGATCTCCTCGGCGAGCTCAAGAACGAAGTCTCACTGCCCGCGGACAAGGAGGACAATGTTGGTCGGCTTCTGAAGAAGCGCGCGCGGATGCTGGATTACTGCCGGGCGCTTCATGCCGAGGAAAGCGCGATACTTAATCTGGCGCGAAGTGGAGGCTCGGTACCACTCGAAACATGCACCATGTACACGACGACATATCCCTGCCGGTTATGTGCCAGAAAGATCGTAGGCGTCGGGCTGAAACAACTTGTGTATTTTGAACCTTATCCTGACCCTGAGGCCGTGGCAATCCTGCGGAGAGTAAGAGGGATGAGAACGGAGGTTTCCCAAGGCGTTACTTTCAGGGCCTATTTTCGAGTCTACGGAGAGCAGAGATGAGAAAGTGCCCTAAGTGCGGCAAGTGGACGTTGGAGTTCGACGAGTATTTCGGGCGGTTCAGATGCTTCAACGGAGATTGTGCTTGGATGGCTATGTCTTCGGCTGAGCTGGAAATTCGGTCCCTCAGACGGGGGAAAGGACCGGAGGTTTTTGCAGAAAAGGAAATCCCAAAATTGGGGATCACATTCACCGCGGCATACGATGCTGAAAACGACGCGCTGCTTTTCGACTTTGGATTAGATGAGCCAACCTTTGACCTGCCAGAAGGCGATGGGAGGATGATCTGGAAAATCGGACGGGACTCTGGGTCGGTGGCTCGTTTTACGATACTCTTAGCCAAGACATTTGCAATCTCGGAAGTACGGATCGATCTGGCCGCACGGAAAGAGACTATCGAGCGCGTGTTAGAACGAATGCCAACCGCAAGGTCATCCGGGCGCGTAACGAGAGTGCTCATCGATGCCGTAGAAGTGACAGCTCGCTCTACGAGGGGTGAGCAGCGGCCCAGCAAGCCCGAACTTTCAAATGCGTTCACAGAAGCGATAGAGAAGTTTTCCTCTACGTACGCACCGGCTTGAGTCCATAACAGCGAGCATAGGCCCACGTGACGCATGGACAGTTGGAGGCTTCTCGCGACGGTCCACAAAGCAGGGCGCCATCGGGAAGTGGTAGTCTAAGGTCGCGCGCATTTGAACTGTTTCCCGGTCCTTTGCCACAAGCCTAGCATGTCCGGTCCTGCGAAAACGTGCCGACCCTCTGGGATGCTCCGGTTTGGCATCATCAACGAGACGCGCGGCATCAAGCGCGTCGTCTATGACATCTCCTCCAAACCCCGAGCACGATCGAGCGGGAATAGACTCTCGGAGCGCCGGGGGCCCGTCGGTGCTTTGGCTTCTCCTCGGGCAAACTCGTCCGCCAGGAAAGCGCAAACACGCTTGACGGCAGCGGACCATCGCGCTCAGATTGAAGGCATGGCGTGAAGGGTCTGTACACAATGGGCAAGCTCCAAGACGCAGAGAAAATCATCTCCGACCTGAGTCGTGCCGAGAAGGCGCAACTGCTCCAATGGGTCGTGCGCGACCTGGGCGACGCCTTTCCAGGGATTGAGAGCACCCCCGGGGTCTGTGACGGCGAACCGTGCGTCGTTCGCACCCGAATTCCAGTATGGGTCCTAGAGCAAGCGAGGCGTTTGGGTACGAGCGAGGCCGATTTGCTGCGGTGTTATGCGACCTTGCGGGCCGAAGACCTGACCAATGCGTGGGCCTATGTTCGGTCGCACCGCGACGAGATCGAACAGCAGATACGCGAGAACGAGGCACCCTAGCTCATGGCGCGGCTTTACGCGAATGAGAATTTCCCACTGCCGGTTGTAGAGGAACTCCGGCTTATGGGACATGATGTGGTGACCATCCAAGAGATGGGCACCGCCGGTCAGGCGCTCCGGGATGAGCAGGTGCTGAGTTTTGCAGCTACCCAGGCTCGCGCGCTGCTGACGCTCAACCGCAAGCATTTCGTCAGGTTGCATAGCGCACATCCGGCGCATGCGGGTATCATTGTCTGTTCGTTCGACCGGGATTTTACCGGTCAGGCCAAACGGATCCACGCAGCAATTGTTCTGGCGGAAGAACTCTCGGGGCAATTGCTGAGAGTGGACCGTCCGGTGTCGCCAGCGGACCCGACAGGTCCCTGAGACGACGATGTTCTTCATTTCTGCAACTTCGCGAGAGGGAGATAGCCATGACCGTGATGCTTGAAAGCAATCTGGCGGGGCTGGGGAAGCCACGGCGAGGCAAGGTGCGCGACATCTATGATCTCGGCGACCGGTTGCTGATCGTCACGACTGACCGGATCAGCGCTTTCGATTGCATTTTCCCCAATGGCGTTCCTCACAAGGGCCGCGTTCTCAATACGCTTGCGCTCTACTGGTTCGCCCACACGCGCGACATTGTCGAGAACCATGTCATCAGCGACGATCCTACCAATGTCCTGCCGCCCGGAACGCCGCTCGACGACTTTCGCTGGCGCTGCATGGTTGTCCACAAGTGTCGTCCCATTGATGTCGAGTGTGTCGTGCGCGGCTATCTCGATGGCTCCGCATGGACTGAGTATCAGAAGGAAGGGACACTGGCGCGCGAGCCCGGCCCCGCGGGGCTTCGGCGCAAGCATCGCTTCGACGAGCCGATCTTCACGCCTGCGACGAAAGCCGCGTCAGGCCACGACGAGAATATCACGTTCGCGCGCGTCGTGGATCTTGTCGGACGCGAAGTGGCGCAATGGCTGCGGGAAAAGAGCATCGCTCTCTATCGGCGGGCTCACGACGAGATGTTGCCCAAGGGCCATGTCCTGTCGGACACTAAGTTCGAGTTCGGCTGGCTGGGCGACAAGATCATTCTGATAGACGAAGCGCTGACGCCCGACTCGTCGCGCTTTTTCGAACGCGACTCCTATGTCGAGGCCCGCAAGTCCATCAGCATGGACAAGCAATTCGTGCGCGACTATTGCGAGACGCTCAACTGGGACAAAAACCCACCCGCGCCACGTTTGCCCGAAGAAATTGTCCAGAAAACGGCGGAAAAATACCTGGCAATCCTCGAAGTGATCACCGGTCGGCCGGCTCCGTGGATTAGCGCGAATGCATAAAGCCATTTTGGTTTTTCGATTTTGGATTTCGGATTGCGGACTTAGGAATTTGGGTTTCGGACCGCGGATAGGCGATGATCCGAGACCGTTCTTCCTTTTACCCTTAACCTTTCTCCTTCTCTTGGGTGGCTTGCCTGTCACTCTCGTGGCGTCGGCCTCGCCCGCGCCATCTGCCGCAGGGTCGCCGACTTCGCAACCTCTGAGCGCCCGCGTTGTTGCGGCGACCGAAACGCTCAACATAGATGGGAAGTTGGCTGAGCAGTGTTGGAGAGGAATCCCACCGCTTGGCGGTTTTGTCAATCTGGTCAACGGCTCTCCGGCCCGACCAAAGACACAGGTTCAACTTGCGGCCGCCAGACGTTGGCTTTATATCGCCGCCATTTGCGAGACCGAGGACATTCGTCGCATCAAAGCGTTTCGCGACCGCCGCGACAGCGACGTTTTCAACGACGATTCCTTTGAGGCCTTGATTGACCCACTCGAACCCGACGGTCGGGTTTACCGCTTTGTCATCAACTCGCGCGGCACCCGCATGGACGAGATTATTCCCTTTGGTGGCCACGGCGTCACGAAAGGTCGGCCTTTCTGGCTGGGGCGCGCCCGACACGACGTCCCTCCCGAGCAGAATCGCTGGACGGCGGAGATCGCCATTGATCTTGCTTCGTTGGAGTTGAGTTCGAAAAACACCGGACTGTGGCGTGCCAATTTCATTCGCCACGCCCGCGGCGCTTCGCGAAGCGATTCGGCCTGGGCGCCTGCTCGTTTCTGGTCCTTTGGTTGTGACAAAGACCGCATGGGGACAATCGTCGGAATGGAGCGAGGTGGTCTGGCGGGCGGGTGTCGGCTTCGGATCGCGAGCAGCGATGTCCGACCCGCAGAAAATCTGTTGATAGGGCGGATTGCCGTCGAGATTTCTAATGAAATGCCCGAGCGACGGGTCTTCGATGTGACGCTTCGGACGATGACGCGCTGGGTGAATACGCAACAGATTTCCGCGCCCGGCAACGCACAGAAGACGATGGAATTTCCCTTGGAGATGTCGCTGGGCGAAGAACACGAAATCAAGATCGAGGCAACAGAACCGGATACCAAAATGGTCGTAGCAGCCGTGGGCCACGTTCTTGTCCCGACGGCGCCTCTGAAAACCTGGTTGGATCGCTCCTTCTACTCGAAGGAGACGACCGCGTCCCTTCGGGCAGAAATTGCTCCCGGCAAATCCGGCAAACAAGCATTCCGCTTACGTCTGTTCAATGCCGAAACAGGTGGGCAGCTCTGGGAGGGAGCACCCCAGACGTTCGAGGCTTCGGCGGGCGCGCCTTCGCGCCTTGCCACGCACATTCCGCTGAGTCGCGTCCCTCTTGGAGGCTATTTAGCGGAGGCTGTTTTGGATGATCCAACGGCAGGCCAGCGCTATCGTGTCTGGAGTGCCATGAGGCGACTGGCTCCGCGAAAGGGCGAAGTGAAAGCAGACGCCGGTGGATTCCTACTTCGTGATGGCGAGCCATTTTTCCCAATCGAGGTTCGGCGCGCTTACTCCACTGTAGAGGCTTACAAGCAGATTAAATCGAAATCGGCTTTCAACATCTACTGGGCGTGGTATATCGTCTATCAAGGCACCGATAGCTTTATGCAAAATGCCTACAAGGGCACCGGCTGTCTCGGCGATGTCAACGTCAACAACCTCTACTATGCCCGAAGCGAGGAACGCGAGGACCGCATCGCCCGGATCAAGCGAGTGGCGGCAGTCCCCTGTATGTTCGCTTACGGCATGGAGCATTTGCCCGGCGAGGATGACTTCTCGACGGAACCGATGAAAACCGTTCAAAGCTACTTGCAGAGCCTCGACCCGTACCATCCCTTCTACATGGTTCTGACCCATCCCTCGCAGGTCGAGCGCTACCGCGACTATGCCGACTTCCTGGTGATGTGCTGTGGCGCGATTGGCCCGGGCCAGAGCGGCGAGCCGGAATGGGTTTGGGAACAGATCCGTTGCGCGCGCCAGCGGGCCGGGCCCACCATTCCGGTCGTGGCCATGCTTCCGGCGTACCGCGATTATAGCCAGGGGCTGGAGCGGCCGACACCGCCGCAAATGCGGGCCATAACATACATGGCGTTGGTCGGAGGAGCGTGCGGCATCGTTTTCGATGGCTATCATTACCTGACGCTCACCGACCCGGCCAAGCGAGGGTTTTCCAATGACCCTGCCCTATTGGACACAATCTCCGCGCTCAGTCGCGAGGTGGCCTTTTTGGGGCCGAGCATGATCTCGCCGAGCCGCGGTGCGGACATCCTGCCGGTGAGTGTCGAACAGCCGCCCGATGGCTCGGTGCGCTGGACCGTGCGCCGCGCTGCGGCAAGTCCGGGTAGCGCAGGCATCTTGCCTTCGTATTATATTATTGCGGTCAATGGCTCGGCCCAACAAGCCTATGCCGCCTTTCGGCTCGGTAGCACGGACATCTTGCCCGTGATCGAAGTCCGCGAAGTTTTTCAAAACCGCGCGGTGGCTCTTGACGGATCGAGATTCTCGGTCGAGTTTGAACCATATGGAACACGCGTTTTTGCGATTACGGCCAAACGCTGAAGCGCTCCAAGGGGGACACAATACGAATGAGGGGCAAAGTCGTTGTCCGATTGAAGCCTGAGGTGAGCGATCCCCAGGGCATGACGATCCAACAAACCGTGGCGAAGCTCGGCTTCCAGGGTGTGCGAAAGGTGCGCGCGGGCAAGTTCTTTGAGATCGAACTGGATGTGGCCGATCCCGATGCAGCCCGCAAGACACTCGATGCTCTGTGCGATCGAATTCTGGCCAATCCGATCATCGAGGACTATTCGCTCGAGATCGAAACGCGGTAGAACAGGCATCTTGCCTGTCTTCGAGGAGGCCAAGGGGATGAAAGCAGCCGTGGTTGTATTCCCCGGATCGAATTGCGACGAGGATTGCCGTTGGGCGCTGGGAAGCGTCTGCGGTGTTCCCACGCAAATGGTCTGGTACAGAGAGCAAGTCCCCGACGATGTGGACCTGATTGTTCTGCCGGGTGGGTTCTCCTATGGCGACTATTTGCGGTGCGGCGCGTTGGCTCGATTCGCACCGGCGATGGAATCGGTCCAGCGAGCCGTCGAGCGTGGCTGCCTCGTCTTGGGGATTTGCAACGGGTTTCAGATTCTGGTCGAGGCCCACTTGCTGCCCGGGGTTCTCTTACGCAACACGTGTCTGCAATTTCTGTGCAAGGACGTATGGATGCGCGTTGTTCGGCACGACACGGCATTCACCGGTCGCTTGCCCGATGTCGTGCAGATGCCAATCGCACATGGCATGGGCAACTATTTCATTGATCCCGATGGCCTGAAGGCGCTTCAGGACAACGGCCAGATCGTTTTTCAATATTGCGACACGCAGGGAAACGTGACGGCGGAGGCAAATCCCAATGGCGCGATGGCCAATATCGCCGGGATCATCAATCGCGCGGGCAATGTCCTGGGAATGATGCCCCACCCCGAACGCGCCTCCGAGATCGAGCTGGGCAGCCGTGACGGCCGGTTTCTATTTGAGTCGGCATTAGAAGCCTTAAGCAAGTAACCGCAGATTGCACAGATTTCACAGATTCGAGTTAGAAATCCCTATGTCCGAAACCGAAAAAGATCGACGAACTCATGCCATCATCGGCGCTGCAATGGAAGTTCACAAAGTTCTGGGTCCGGGATTCCTCGAAGCCATTTATCAAGAAGCCTTGGAGATTGAACTCGGACTAAGGAGAGTTGCTTTTCACGCGCAGCCCACGATCCCGCTTTTCTATAAAGGCCAAGAACTTAAAAAGTTCTACCAGCCTGATTTCATCTGCTATGGGGAGGTGCTCGTCGAGATCAAGGCGGAGAAGAAGCTCACAGCAATTGACGAAGCCCAGATTATCAACGCCTTGAAGTGTGGAAAGAAGAAAACCGGGCTCTTGATCAATTTTGGAGAGCCTTCGCTGGTCTATCGGCGGTTCGTCCATTGAGAAAAACGAAAGCTTGGATTTTCGGAGACGAGAATCTGCGTAATCTGTGAAATCTGTGGTTTTGGCAAAGGTCGCGAGTATATGGAGAAGATTGAAATCACACCGGAAGTGGTTGAGCAGCATGGGCTGAGCGAACAGGAGTATCGGACGATCCTGGACATCCTGGGCCGCGAGCCGACGCTGACCGAGTTGGGCATCTTCTCGGTCATGTGGAGTGAGCATTGCAGCTACAAATGCTCGAAGCGGACGCTGCGATGTTTGCCCACGAAAGGCTCGGCGGTCCTGGTTGGACCAGGCGAGAACGCCGGCGTCCTCGACATTGGCCACGGCCTTGCTGTCGCCTTCAAAATCGAGTCGCACAACCATCCCTCGGCCATCGAACCATACAATGGCGCGGCAACCGGTGTCGGCGGCATCTTGCGCGACATCTTCACCATGGGCGCCCGTCCCATCGCCATGCTCAATCCGCTTCGATTCGGACTCATTACCGATCCTCACATGCAATGGCTCGTCGGTGGTGTGATCTCCGGGATCGCCGACTATGGCAACTGCGTCGGAGTGCCCACTGTCGCCGGCGACATCTATTTCCAGGACTGCTACGAGCAGAATGTCCTGGTCAATGTGATGTGCGTTGGGCTGATGACCCACGACCAATTGACCCTGGCACGCGCGCAAGGTCCCGGCAACCTTGTTGTCTATTATGGATCGCCGACGGGCCGCGACGGCATTCACGGCGCAACGTTTGCCTCGAAGGAAGACCCGCATTCACAACAACGCTCGGCGGTCCAGGTCGGCGACCCATTTATGGGCAAGAAGATTCTCGAAGCAACGCTGGAACTCATCGCTCGTGGCGCGGCTGTCGGCATTCAGGACATGGGAGCTGCCGGCCTGACCTGCTCGTCGTGCGAAATGGCCAGCCGCGCCGGAACCGGCGTCGAGATTGACCTCGATCGCGTTCCCCAGCGCGCCGAAGGAATGAGCAGCTACGAAATCATGCTCAGCGAATCCCAGGAGCGAATGTTAGCTGTGATCCCGCACGAGAAGATCGAACTGGCGCGAGAAATCCTCGATCACTGGGAGGTCGGCTGCTGCATCCTTGGGGAAGTCAAGAACGACGGCCTGTTGCGCGTTCGACATCGTGGCGAAGTCGTCGCGGAAATCCCCGCCGGCCGACTCGCGGCCCAATCGCCCGAATACTCGCCCGAAGCCCGCCGTCCTTCCTATCTCGACGAGGTGCCCGTCGCGCCTGTTCCTTATCCGCCTCCGGCGGACTGGAACGAGGCGCTCGTCCGGCTGCTTCGCCACCCGACGATTTCCTCCAAGCAATGGGTCTATTCGCAATACGATCACATGGTTCAAACCGCAACGGTCGTGCGACCCGGCGGCGGCGATGCCGCTGTCCTTCGGGTCAAAGGGACGCCCCTTCATCTCGCCTTGACTGTGGATGGCAACAGCACGATGTGCTGGCTCGACTCCGAAACGGGTGGCAAGATGGTGGTCGCGGAAGCCGCCCGGAATGTCGTCATGGTCGGCGCCGAACCGCTCGGTCTGACCAACTGCCTGAATTTTGGCAACCCCAATAAGCCCGAAGTCTTCTGGACATTTGAAAAATGTGTTCACGGGATAGCCGAGGCGTGTCAGGTGCTCCAAACGCCCGTCACCGGCGGCAACGTCAGCTTCTACAACGAATCGAAAGGACTGGCGGTTTTTCCCTCGCCCGTTGTTGGGATGGTTGGCCGAATCACACCTCCACTTCGTATCCTGACGCCCGGATGGAAAAATCTCGGCGACAGCATTTTCCTCGTTGGCGGGGAAGAACAGCACCTCGGCGGGAGCATTTTCGCCCAACTTTGGGGACCCACTTGTCGCTCAGGCCGCGATCGCTTTTGTGATGAGCGCGACCCAGGACCGGTCGTGGGACCATGCCCCCGATTGGCTCTTCAAGTCGAGCGCGCCATGCAGCGATTCGTTCTCGAAGCCAACCGGCGCGGTCTGATCAACGCGGCTCACGACCTGTCGGAGGGCGGTCTGGCAGTTGCTCTTGCCGAATGCTGCCTGGTATCGGCGGAAGGGCTGGGAGCGACGATCGCGCCGCCGAAGGTAATATGCCCCGCGACGTGGCTTTTCAGCGAGGCCCCTTCGAGGGCGATCCTGGCATGTGAAGAATCGAGGGCAAAGGAGTTGTCGCGCCTGGCAGACGATTTCGGTGTTTCGCTGTTGTGTCTGGGACAGGTTGGCGGCGACCGCTTGACCGTCAGCGGCTGGTTTGATTTGGGGATTCGAGAGATTCGCTGTGCCTACGAAACTCCGCCGTTCTAATCTTGTGGCGACACGTCACCGCGCGCTCTGTTTTGTGGCCCCGCATAGAGGATTGTTCCCGGAATGTCGTTTTCCTGTGTTGCACCGATCGGGCAGCCAGTGCGTCACCCGCAATTCTAACGCGGCCAACGGGCCAGTGGTCAACGTTCTCGCTCTTCACCGCCGCCCGACAAAATCCAAATATCCACGAGCGTCAGAAGAACCATGACAATTATCGAAATGGCAAGAAACAGCGAGCTGGCGACGATGATGTGGAGAAACGGAGCCGATTGCTTGACCGACCACCAGGACAAGACGTTGAGAAAAACGGCCGCGAAGGGAACGATCATCAGCACTTCTTTCCATCTGCCGGTGAATCGTGTCAGGTAGAACAGCCCCGCGGCCAGAGCGGCAAGAAGGGTCATCAAAACGAGCTGAGAGTAGGAGGCCGCAGCCAAACTCTCATAGCTGACGCCGGTGTCGGAAGACTCAACAAAACGACACACTTCCTCATACGTGGTCAGAGGCGAGGAAACCTTTTCACCTCCTGGGCCGTGGCATTTAACGCAACGGGCTTCCAGGATGGGAGCGACGGTGCTGTCGTAAGCTTCGCGCGGTGCACCGTCGGCAATCCAATCATCCATGGCCTCTCGTTCGTCGGGCGAGCCGAAGTATTTGCCCATCCGTCCGTGCATCATTGTCTCCAACTGACAATGAGTCGGGTCGCCCTGAAAGTACAGGCGAATGTCAGTCATAGTAATCCCAGGCTCGCCGTCTTTTCCTCCGAGTGCATAACGCACTTCGATGTGGGCCAATACTAACCCCAAGAGGATATTAATCAACAAGAGCGTCACCGCCAACTTGCCGCCGAGCGCCAGCCGATTGAGTTCCATTTCAAGGCTCCTTTCGCGTTCAACTTGTCCAACAGGAGAAATCAGACTTTCACGGCGCTATCCCTCTACACGACTCGTTTGCTGACGTAAAGGATTTTATGCATGGTGCAGAGCCTCGCAGGGCTGTCCCGGGGATCGTCTTCCGGGTTGGTGTGGAGGATGTCGAACGACAGCCCGCCCACAAGGAGACAAAACAGCAAGGTTGTGTTGGAGAAGAAATCTTGCACGGCCGCCTTACGCGTTTGGAGTGGGTGTCGCTTTTTCGCCGGCAGGCGTCGCTTCGGTCTTGGTTTCGGCGTTCTCCCGGCCATAGGCGGCTCCGTGATCTTCGGTCACGCGGGCCTTTTTGCCACGCAAGTCGCGCAAATAATAGAGTCGGCTGCGGCGGACCTTGCCCCGGCGCACGACAACGATTTTTTCTATCGAAGGCGAGTGAAGTGGGAAAATACGTTCCATGCCGATGCCGTAGGAAACACGCCGGACCGTGAAGGTCTCGGCGAGGCCCGACCCGCGCCGGCGAATGCAAACCCCTTCGAAATCCTGGACGCGTTCTTTGTCCCCTTCGACGATTCTCACCGAAACGCAGACCGTATCGCCCGGGCGGAAGTCGGGCAGATCGTGCCGCATCTGTTTGGCTTCGAATTCACGCAATGCTTTGGTTGCCACCGCAGTCCTCCTCATTCTCGCAACGCACGTTTCGATATCCGTTTTCCAGCGCACAAAGCCGCTAGCCTGTTCTCTCACATTCTGGCTTTCTCGCTTCTTGTTGCCCGGGCGGTGTCATCAAACGATCAAGAATAATAGCCACGGCTGCGCGCACAGACAGATGGTTATAGTCACCTAGCCCTCGAATCGGTTCAAGAACGAAATCCACGTGATCGAATAATGCCGTCGGAAATCCCCATCCGGTCCCGAAAAGCAAGCAATGGGCTTCCTCTGAGGTTTCGATCCGACGACGAAGATTGGCGAAAGAGATCGCGTTCGGCCACTGCCTGGCGGTTGTTGCCACCAGCCGCACTTCATGCCCTGTCTCGGTTCGAATCGTTTCGGCGACTGCCGACAGATCGTCCACCAGCCGGACCAGTTCAAATGCTTCCCGGCGCGTAGGGTTGTAGGCTGCTCCCACCCCCTTCGACCAATGGACAATGATTCGCCGGGCAAACCATTGCTGGCTGGGAACCGGCGTGACGAAGAAAAGTCCTTTTGCCCCAAATGTTTTGGCCGATCGCGCCAGGTCGTGAATGTCCAGATTCGTGATTGAAGTCGCCACCACCTCGCCGTTCTTGTTGCATACCGGATAGTGCACCAGTGCGAGATATACGGACATGGTCAGCCATCCGGCGGATGTGCGGCGTTTTCACGCCGGATTTCATCGAGCAGCTGACGGTCTTCAGCCGTCAGCGGTGCGCGTTCAAGCAGATCGGGCCTTCGTCGCAAGGTCCGCTCCAGCACCTTGCGCCGTCGCCATCGTTCGATTTGCGCGTGGTGGCCGGACAGGAGAACCTCGGGCACGCGCAATCCGCGAAATTCCTCCGGCCGCGTGTAGTGCGGGTAGTCCAGCACACCATCCCAGAACGACTCGTGTCGGATCGAATCGGGGTTGCCCAATGCTCCTGGAAGAAGGCGCACGACCGAATCCACAACAACCATCGCGGGCAGTTCCCCTCCGGTCAGCACATAGTCCCCAATGGAAATCTCCTCGTCCACGGCAAGTTCGCGCACCCGCTCATCCACACCCTCGTAATGGCCGCAGATTAGGATTAGTTGTCCAATCTGAGAGAACCGCTGGGCCGTCGCCTGATCATAGGGTTGGCCCTGTGGTGTCAGATAGACAACCCGGCATGACGGCAGCATAGGCGTCTTGCCTGTGGATGCTTGCGCTCTTGCGCTTTCGAGTCCTTGCGCTTTCGCCGCCTCAATTGCCTCAACCAGCGGTTCGACCTTCATGACCATTCCCGCGCCGCCGCCATAGGGAGTGTCGTCGGTTATGCGATGGCGATCGTGGGTATAGTCACGAATGTTTCGGACGCGAATCTCGACCAACCCAGATTGTCGGGCTCGTCCGACAATGCTTGCCGAAAAGGGGACCTCAAACATCTCGGGAAAGAGCGTCAGAATGTCTATTTGCAAGACCATTTTTCGTCAGAATCTCGTCGCCCACTTTTCCGCGTAACCTTCCAGAGGACGGTTACTTGGCAACATGTTACCCAAACACTTTACGGGATTGCCTACCCACTCTCGTTCGCATCCCACCAGCGAGCCAGGACTCCCAGGAACTTTACCGTCAGATGGTGATTTCCGTCAGGCCCTCAGGCAAGTCCACCCGAATGAAGCGCGCCGAAAGGTCAACCTCTTTGACGAAAACTCGTAGCAGAGGAATCAAAAACCGCTCTCCTCCCGGCCGCTGAACTTCCAACAAATCGGCAGAAACGGAGGGAATGACCTCGACCACCTTCCCGAGCGTCTCGCTGGTGTGCGAATCCACAACGCGAAGGCCCACCAACTGGTCGCAGTAGAACTCGTCGCGATTCAGAGCCGGCCGATCTTGCTCGCCGATGCAAATCTCCCAGCCGACCAGAGCCTCCGCCTCATTACGCGTTGTGCAGCCGGCAAGCTCGATAATCCATATTCCTTTCTGCCAGCGTTGGGACGTGAGCGTTGTTGGGGCCGTCTGGTTTCGTGAAGGCGATTGCAAAACCATGGCCTTTCCCGCAAGAGTCGCACTGATCTCGGGCGTCATCCCATAAGGCAACACTCGAACCGCACCATTCAGGCCTTGTGCCCGAACGATCCGCCCCAGGACAACCCTCTCGGGCCCTGCTGCTCGATGGTTCTCGCTTTCTGGGGGCAATCTACTCAACAATTTGTAGAAGCGATTTCTTTTTCAGCTTAGTGGCAGCGGCACTGAGGATCTTCCGCATGGCCTTGGCGGTCTGGCCACCTTTCCCGATCACCTTGCCTACGTCATCTTGGGCCACTTTGAGCTCCAGAATGACGCTGTTTTCTCCCTCGACGAGGTTGACATTCACTTGCTCGGGATGATCCACAAGTGCTTCGGCCATCAACTGCACGAGATTCTTCATCTCACTCACGGCAACATCCTCCTTCGCAGAGCGTGAACATTATCGGCTGATCATGACAACTCGTACGATGAACTTCTTGAGGCTCTGCCCCCTTCTCTCTCACGTGGCGAAACCCACTCGGCTTCAGTCCCTCGAATCTCACAAACCATCAAGCCCCGGTTTCCTCCGGTGGCGCAGGCGACTGTTCAGATGCTGTTTTCTTTCCGATTTGCCGCGTCTCGTGGAACTTGCGCATGATGCCCAGCTTGCGAAAGATCGAGCGGACCGTATCCGAAGGAATCGCCCCATTGTTCAGCCACCCCAGCGCACGTTCCTCGTTCACAAAGAACTGCCTACCTTCCTTTTGCAACGGCTGATAGCGGCCCAGAATCTCGATGAACCGGCCATCGCGCGCCCGCCGAGAATCGGCAACAACGATCCGATAGTAGGGCGCTTTGCGCCGGCCGACACGGGCCATCCGTATCTTAACCGACATTTACATCTCACCCCCTTTCTCGCCGCCGACATGTCGCCGAGGTGACGAAAATCCTTGTAAAGAGCACGGTTACAATTCTCTTTGCCTCGACGCAATAGAATTCTGTCACAAGACACGTTTTTGATCTACCAGTAAGGGCTCCAACGCCGACTGTCCGTGTTGGCATTGCTGCCCCCGATGTCTGCGGCTTTGATTTCTATTTTCTTCTTTTCTTCTTCTTGCGCTTGCCCGAACCGTGACTGAGCGGTCCTCCGACCGCCGCAGCCGGTGCGCCGCCCGACATTCCTCCCATTCCCATAAAGCGGCGAAGCATCTTCTTGGTTTCTTCAAATTGCTTGAGCAAGCTGTTGACATCGGCCACGCTTAACCCGCAACCCGCGGCCACTCGCCGCTTCCGGCTTGCATCCATGATGTGCGGCATTTCGCGCTCAAGCGGCGTCATGGACGAAATGATCGCCTCGATATGTCCGAGTTCCTTCTCGTCAACTGCATCCGCCGGGATCTGGCTTCCCAGCCCGGGAATATATTTCAGCAGGTCGGCAAAAGACCCCATTTTTTTGATCTGGCGAAGCTGGTTGAGAAAGTCTCCGAGCGTGAAGGTTTGCTTGCGCAGTTTTTTTTGCATCTCGAGGGCTTGCTCAGCGTCGAAAGTCTCCTGTGCCTTTTCGACCAACGTCAGAACATCGCCCATGCCCAGGATGCGCTGGGCCATACGGTCGGGGTGAAAAACCTCTAAGTCCTCTGGCTTTTCTCCCACGCCGACAAACACGATGGGCTTGCCGGTCACTTGGCTGATCGAAAGCGCCGCACCACCCCGTGCATCTCCGTCCAGCTTGGTCAGGCAAACGCCGTCTATGCCAATCGCTTCGTTGAACCGCATGGCGCTATTGACGGCATCCTGGCCGGTCATCGCGTCTGCGACAAGGAAGCTATAGGTTGGGTGCACGGTTTTCTTGATCTCCAGCAGCTCGTCCATTTTGACTTCGTCTATGTGCAGCCGACCAGCCGTGTCCAGTATGACAAGGTTAAGTGCTTGACGTTCGGCCTCTTCCACTCCCTTTTTTGCAATTACTGCGGCAGCGGCCGAGCTGGGAATCGAGAAAACGGGCACGCCCACTTGGCGGCCGACGACCTCAACCTGATGGACCGCAGCGGCTCGATGAACATCGCACCCCACCAGCATCGGTTTGAAGCCCTCTTTGGTCATGCGCCGAGCCAGTTTTCCCGCAAAAGTCGTCTTGCCCGAACCTTGCAAGCCGAGCAGCATGACAACGTTCATTTTGTTTTGATCGAATTCGGGCGATTTGGCTCGCCCACCCATCGCCTCGACCAGCGCGTCGTACACGACCTTTATGAATTGCTGGCCGGGCGTGATGCTCGTCAGGACTTCCTGACCGAGGCTTCGCTCGGTTACCTGTTGGGTGAATTGTTTGACGACTTTGAAATTGACATCCGCTTCCAAGAGCGCCAAACGAACATCGCGCACCGCCTCGCGGATGTTGCTCTCGCCGATCGAGCCCATTCCGCGGAGCTTGCGGAAAATGGTGTCCAGTCGTTTGCCGAGGTTCTCGAACATTCCCACTTTACTCGCTTAGCGATGGCGAGAGATCCCTTGGTTCCCATCTTTCGTAAGGCAGATCGTCTCCCGCTGCAACCTACTTTGGCCGGCCAGTCAGCTCGCGTAGCAGGGCCAGCACATCGTCGAGAGTTCGGACATAGTCCGATGGGTCGTAAATGATCCCCCGTGTAGCCAAATGCCGCCGCACCGACGATAGTTTCTCAATAATTGGTTCAAGTGAGGCGGGAGAAATGGCCGGATGGACCTCGGTTGGTGCGGCAGCAGCGGGAGGGGCTTGCCCACGGCCCGAACGGGCTAGCAAGCCCAAACCTGCTTCGTAGTGCTCCATCGCCGCTTCGGCCTGAGACACCGCATCATGAACGGCTTGGCGACTGACGCCGAAATCTCGGGCGATCTCCCCAAATGACATGTCCTCGTGGTAGTGAAGTCGCACGAACTCTCTTTGTCGTTCGGTCAGAAGAGCCCCATAGGTCTCGAGCAATCGGCCCATTCGGACTCTCTTGGCAATCTTGCCCTCTTCTTTATCACTTGCAGACACAAGAATCACCTAATGATGGCATGTCAAGCCAAATTGCCTTACGGTTAGCGAGCCAAACTTCTATCCTCTGGCTGCGCGCGTGTCAAGGTCTTTTTCTGGGCACACGCAAAGTCGCAAAGACATGCCGCCTTCATAGGCGCCACATCGGCTATATGGCATATTCTCTTGACTACCGAACGGTTCTGCGCTTGGTTTCACTGAAATCGGCTGCCGGCAGGGATTAGAGTAACCGTCGCGAACTATTGTGATCACAAGGGTCTTTTCTGGAATGGGGCGGAAAACAGTTCTGCTTCTCTTCGTGTTAGGCTGCCATGCGGGCAGCTACGCCTTCCGCGAGCCCGATCCGCGCGTAGCACCCTTGGGTTATTTCGACATCCGAGCCCAAGCATCCGCATCGTCTGCCTCTGCCAGCGATGATGTTCGCGCCGAGGTCAGTGCCGCCGTAGCCGCTCTGGCCAGAGCGACCTCGTCCTCCGTTCAAGTCCGTTTTCATCCTGTGACAAGCCGGCCAAGGCACCTTTTTGCTTTGGATGGGTGGTTGACAAGGCCGTCGGCGAAGTCGCCCGAGGAGGTCGCGAAGGACTTTCTCTCGGCGAACAATGCTGTGTTTGGTCTTTCTCAAGCCGAAGTCGCCGAGGCGGTGATTGCCGATGAGTATCGTCATCCCGATGGCCAGACGCGCCACCTCGTCCTTCAGCAACGATGCTCGAATGTCGAGGTTTTCCAGGCCCGTATCCAGTTTGCATTCGACGACGAAGGACGCGTGATCCATGTCGCGGGCAACTACTATCCCGGCCTGCAAGCCGTCGGTGAGCCTACACTGTCAGCGCTCGAGGCAGTCCAATGGGCAGCGGCTTATTGCGACCGCGTTCAACAGAGACGTGGCAAGCCAACCTTTCCCAACGCCTCACTGCGGCTATCTGCGCTCCCGTCCGCTCAAAAGCCACCGCAGAGCAGTGAGCAGCCAATAGTTTTCGAACCCGGCCCTTTTCGCGATCCCATTTCACCGTGTCTGGTGGTCATGGCTGTGGGCGACAAGGGGATTCCCGCCTGGGAGATGACCCTCCACGTAACCGGTCAGGAGTGCTACCATGTTCTCGTGGACGCGCGAAATGGGGCTCTTCTCTATCGGACCAACCTCTACAAGTTTGCTCAACCAGCGGGATTGGTCTTTACCCGGAGTCCCGATGCTGGCCCGCAGCAAATCACCTCGTTCGCTGGCGACCCGATTGCATCGCCGGCAGGCTGGTGTGACGAGACAAGCTCGACGCAGGGCAACAATGTGGTCGCCCGCGAAGATTGGGATGGTAATAATGAGAATTGCCCTGGCATCCAGCCGTTCAGCCGCGACCGGCGATTTCTTTATCCCTTCACGAACTCTTGGGCCGATCACCATACCACTGGCCCCGATGTCAATGCCGTGGTGACCAACCTCTTCTACTTTTGCAATTGGTATCACGACTATCTGTATGCTTTGGGGTTCGACGAGGCATCCGGCAATTTTCAGCAGAACAATTTTGGTCGGGGCGGTCGGGGCGGTGACCGAGTTTATGCCGACGCCATGGATGGAAGTGGTTTCAACAATTCGACATTTCTAGTCTTGCCCGACGGCGACCCGCCTGGCCCGTATGGCGGCCATTCGCGCCTCCAGGTGTTCCTGTTCAAACCGCAGCTGCCTATCTACCCGCTGTATCGCGACGGCGACCTCGACGCCGACATTGTTTTGCACGAGTATACCCACGGGATGACCGCGCGAATGGTCGGTGGGCCGTCCAATGTTCTGGCACTCGAGACGCTACAGGCCGCCTCGATGGCGGAGGGCTGGAGCGATTTCTTCCCATGCGCGGTCTTCGACGACCCTGTCGTGGCGGAATATGTGACGGGCAACACCGAGCACGGTGCGCGACAGGGCCCTTATAATGCGCATCCGTGGAAGTTCGGGGCTGTAGGACGGACGTTCGAAGTCACAACAGCAACGTTGCCCGCGGGTGGGCCTTTGCCTTCCTTTTTCCTACCCGAGGTTCACACCGACGGTGAGATTTGGGCAGCCGTTCTTTGGACTCTGCGAACAGAGTTGGCAGACGCATGGCTTGCGCAACGCCTGGTCGTTGAGGCGCTTCGCTACACGCCCACCGACCCGACGATGCTTGACGGGCGCGATGCGATTCTGCTGGCCGACTCGGTGAAATTCCAAGGAATCCACCTTGCACGGATCTGGCAAGCGTTCGCGCAACGTGGGATGGGCTGGTCGGCCGAAACAGAGGTTGGTCCCAACGCCACTCTGGTTTTCGAGGCGTTCGATTGGCCTCCGATGATGGGCGGCTCGTTTACGACCGGAACGGTGGTTTTTGCCGACGACATGGAAAGCAGCTCGACCGGGTGGACCGTGAGGCATTCCATGGCCGGAGGTCGGGTAGCCTTCCATGTGACCAGACACCGTTGTGCCAGTGGATTACGCTCGTGGTATTTTGGTCAGGAGTCCCTCTGGAACTATAACACAGGCTCGCGCGAGTGGAGCACGCTCGAATCTCCGGCAATTGTGCTGGCGCCGAATTTCGGCTACTACCTCGAATTCAAGCACTGGCGAGCAGCTGAGGCAAACCGCGGCGACACCCCTCCCTATTACTTCGACCCAGGCATTATTTACGTCCGATTGGCAGGGAGAAAGGACTACTATCAGGCCGGATTCTCCTTCCACAACACCCTTGGCTGGGAAACGCGCCGCATAGACCTTTCCTCCTTTGCCGGCGCAATAATTCAGATCGGTTTCTATTTTGATACATGGGATCAACGCGAAAACAAGTATGAGGGATGGTACATAGACGATGTGAGAATCGTCAGGTCGCGGACGATCAACACCCCGCCAACCGCCTCACGAACGACCTGGAACGTCTATCGCTAGACAAGAGTCGAGTGGGGCCGGTTGGCAACCCGCCCTGGCTTTCTTGCCGCTGCGCGTTCTGCGAAATGCTGTGAGCGATTTTTCTGTGCGTTTTCGGGTGTCCGCGCAGCCGTGTCGGTATGGCCAAAAAAAGTGGGGAAGATCATTCCATCTTCCCCACCCGTAAATCCGTGAATCAAAGGACTTTCTCTTGCGATGCCTCGCCTCTCTGTCAAAGCGCCTTCGGTGGGGCCGGTGGTGGGCCCGCCAAAAGCCCCTGGATCTTCAGGATCGGATCAACCGGCAAGACCAATTTGGTCTGAACTTTGCCCTGTGAAACAGAGGCGAAGAACGAGATCGGCTTGGTCTGAAGTGTCTTGAATCGCGCCAGCACGGCATCCGCCTCGGGTCCAGCACCCGCAAGCAGCGGCCCGAGGAAGGATTGGGCAATCTGAACCCCCCAACTTGCGAGCCGACCCGGAAGAATATCGGCATATATGCAACCTTCTTTTGGGAAAACGGATTGGGCATTGAGCGACGGAGTCCAAAGCGGCTTCTTCGCCTTGATGGCGTCAATGATCGCCTCCACTTTCTTTGTGCCCATATCGTGAACGACATAGTTGCCAGTGGCGGCGATTTCGTATTCTTGATGGGTAACATTCTTTAGAATCCCAGCCATGAAAGGCGGCATTTCAGGCGTTTGCGGCAGCGTCACGTCCGTGATCATCTGGTGGATCGGCACGCCGCTGTAATTGCGCACATTTTCTTTGAACGTTACCGTCATCGTCATGTTCATTTTCTTGTAGAAAGCGATAATGCCTGCCGCCTCGAGATTCTTGGGAAGATTTTTCATCTCGTTGATGTAGGCAGTGGGATCGGTTACTTCGACAATGGAGACACCGTTCAGAACGCTGCCGGTCGTGCAAAGGAAGTCGAATGCTTTGCTCTTTTGAAGCCGCAAGAGGCGATCCAGGAGAGATTTGAGTTCTGCTCGTTTGACCAAGACAGCAGGGCCCGATGTCGCGGTGAAGACCTCGTCTATCTTGGCCCCGAAGAAATCGGATACCTTGCCGGAATCGCCGCCCGAACAGCCGATGATCGCACCACTTCCGGGCACATAGCTTAGAGCCGACATATCAGGGATGACAGGTTGGTCGCACAGTTTGGCCAGGGCTGTTCCTTGCTTGGCGCGCAGAATGGCGCCCAGATCAAGACCGTCTTTGCTGACCGAGATGTCGAGGCCGAGGTCTTTGATCTCCTTGATGGTGCTGAGAATGGCCCGCACTTCCATAGCGAGCATGGCGGAGCTTCCTGCCATGCCTGCTCCTGCTTGCTCCATCTGTTCCATCATCTGAGACATTTGGTTGACGACGGCTTCGATTTCGGCTGTGTGGTGAGTCATGAGCATTTCGACGTTCACATAAACGTTGACATCGCCCGTGATCGGCTGGCCAAGCAAGGCCTCGAGTTGATCGAAAGATTTGCGGCCAGCCACAGCCGCAGGTTCGGCCTGGGCGATCAGAAGTGTTTTGCCTCCCTCCTTCTGATAGACGTGCATCCCCATTGCCTGGAATTTGGTTTTGTATTGGTCGGATGTGACGGGGATCACCAAGGCGGCCCTGGGTGGGCCGGCGCCCGCCGGATCAAAGACGCACAGCAGAATGGGCCGGCTCTGGTCAACGCCCGATAACGCCGGGTCGTTCAACACCCTGCCCATCCGGGCCTTGATCGTGTCGGCGTTGATGTCGGCCCTGATCTGGGAGACCAGTCCCTCGATCTTTGGCAGGAGCTGGTCGAGGCGATTGACCCGTACTGCCACAGCGACATCCGGCACAGTGACCGCCGCCGGGTCGGGAATCGTAATCGTTTTTTGGGGGCCGCGCGCAGCCGCGGCCGGTGGCGCCGGTTTTGGTGCTTCCGGGGCCTTCTTACCGCAGGCGACGATCATTGCCAGCAGCACGCTGAGTGCCAACAGGCGCAGGCGTCCCACGTAACGTTCTGTTTTCATCTCCTTGCCTCCTCTAAGTGGTGTGGCTGTTCCGTTTCTGAAGCGCCGCTCAAGGCTCTCCCTCTGTCTCGAGCCCTCTTACTAAGATTTGGGACAGACAGCAGCCAGCCAATTAAAACAATAGCACAGAGATTTCTGTAATCAATCCTTTTTTCTGCTTTTTATTGTTTGACAAGATTTCAAGAGTCGGATTGAGTCATCTATCGGGGTTGCGCGCCGGGCAGCGAAACGGAAGCGAGGTCCGCCGCCCCAGAGAGAAGAAAAGCCGGTTGTGAGTTTTCCGCGCATCGTAGTCGGTTGAACGTGGCCGCCGCCGCACAATATCTGTCGGGAATGAGTCGCCCCCATCCTTTCCGTTCATCCTCACGGTGGCTTGAATTGGATTTGAGGAGCAACGCCGGAAAAGACAGAGGGAGATGACTTTTGCTCGGAAACGGCTGAGCCCGCGGCAAGTAGGAACATCTGTTGGCATATCTTTTTTGTGGGTGTATCGTGGAAAGTTGAGCAAACGGGCACGAGGCGCCGAGCAACAATAAACTATGGAGATTCGTATGACCAGCAATTGGTCGTGATCGCGATCGAGGGGCGTGTTACGTCCCTGCATAGAGAAAAAGACCCAGGCAACAGATTTGGAGGTCCAACATGGCTCGAGAAATGGTGACAATTGATGGCAACGAGGCGGCCGCTTACGTTGCCCACAGTGTAAGCGAGGTGTGCGCGATCTATCCGATTACGCCTTCCTCGCCCATGGGAGAGTGGGCAGATCAATGGTCGGCCGAAGGGAAGCGCAACATTTGGGGCACGATCCCTGTGGTTGTAGAAATGCAGAGCGAAGCGGGTGCGGCCGGGGCCGTTCATGGAGCGGCGCAGACCGGCGCGTTGACGGCGTCCTTCACCGCTTCGCAGGGCTTACTGTTGATGATTCCCAATATGTTTAAGATCGCAGGCGAACTGACCCCGACGGTCCTTCACGTTTCCGCACGGACCGTGGCCACCCATGCCCTTTCCATTTTCGGCGACCATGGCGACGTCATGGCGGTTCGCTCGACGGGCTTTGCGCTCTTGGCCTCCAGCTCAATTCAGGAAGTCATGGACATGGCGATGATCGCCCATGCCGCCACGCTCGAGTCGCGCGTGCCGTTCCTTCACTTCTTCGATGGGTTCCGTTCGTCGCATGAGGTGAATAAAATCGAGCAGCTGAGCGAAGACGACATGCGGGCGATGATGGACGACGAGATGATTCGGGCACATCGCGCGCGCGCGCTTTCGCCCGAGCATCCTGTCCTTCGCGGCTCGGCCCAGAACCCCGATGTGTTCTTCCAATGTCGAGAGACCTGCAATCCTTTCTACGCCGCCTGCCCCGCTTCTGTCCAAGAAGTCATGGACAAGCTCGGCCGGCTGGTTGGTCGCCACTATCACCTGTTTGACTATATCGGAGCACCCGATGCCGAGCGTGTGATCGTTCTGATGGGTTCGGGCGCTGAAACTGTTCACGAGACGGTTGAGTATCTGACTGAGCGTGGAGAGAAGGTCGGCGCGGTCAAAGTGCGCCTGTTTCGGCCCTTTTCGGTCAACGATTTCGTCAAGGCCTTGCCACCGACAACCAAGGCGATTGCCGTTCTCGACCGCACCAAAGAGCCGGGTGCCGAAGGTGAGCCGCTCTATAAGGATGTCGTGACGGCTATTGGCGAAGCCATTCCGGGTGGGTTTGCTCCTTTCAGGGAATTCCCGAAGATCATCGGGGGGCGGTATGGCCTGTCGTCCAAAGAGTTCACCCCTGCGATGGTGAAGGTCGTTTTGGATGAGCTAACGAAAAAGGCCCCGAAGAACCGTTTCTGCGTTGGAATCGTGGACGATGTCACCCACTCCAGTCTTGACTACGATCCGACGTTCGGCGTCGAAGCGGATGACGTTTTCCGAGGCCTCTTTTATGGCTTGGGTGCGGATGGCACGGTTGGTGCCAACAAGAACTCGATCAAGATCATCGGCGAGGATACCGACCTGTATGCGCAGGGTTATTTTGTCTATGATTCCCGCAAGGCCGGCACGGTTACGGTCTCGCACCTTCGGTTCGGGCCGCGCCCGATTCGCTCGACCTACCTGGTCACGTCGGCCAACTTCGTCGCGTGCCACCAGTTCGTGTTTCTCGAACGTTACGACATGTTGAAGGATGCGGTTCCGGGTGCGACGTTTTTGCTGAATGCTCCCTATGGCCCCGACGAAGTTTGGGATAAGATGCCGCGCGAGGTGCAGCAGCAGATCATTGATAAGAAGCTCAAATTCTATGCGATCAACGCTTACAAGGTTGCAAGAGACACCGGCATGGGCGAGCGGGTCAACACGATCATGCAGACCTGCTTTTTTGCCATCTCGGGAGTGTTGCCGCGCGAACGGGCTATCGGTGCCATCAAGAATACCATCAAGAAAACCTATGGTAGTAAAGGTGAAGAGGTGGTGCGCAAGAACTTCCAAGCCGTGGACCAAACCCTTGCCAATCTTCACGAGATCAAAGTTCCGGCAAAGGCGACCAGCTCGATCGAATTGGCGGCGGTTGTCTCGCCCAAGGCGCCCAAGTTTGTCCAGGAAGTTACGGCCACCATTATCGCCAACCGGGGTGACGAACTGCCTGTAAGCGCCTTCCCCGTGGATGGAACATTTCCCACCGGAACAACCCAATGGGAGAAGCGCAGCATTGCGCTCGAGATTCCCGTCTGGGAACCCGATCTGTGTATTCAGTGTGGGAAGTGTTCCATTGTGTGCCCGCATGCGGCCATCCGCATGAAGATCTACGAGCCGAAGTATCTCGAAAAGGCGCCCCCAACCTTCAAATCAACGGATACTCGCGGGAAAGAGTTCGCCGCAATGAAGTTCACCGTCCAGAATGCTCCCGAAGACTGCACGGGTTGTGGCGCTTGCTGTTTCGCGTGCCCAGCCACCGATAAGCAAGAGCCAAAGCGTAAGGCCATCAATCTGAAGCCGCAGATACCCCTGCGTGCGACCGAACGCGAGAACTATGCGTTTTTCCTCGATCTGCCGGAATACGACCGAACGAAGTTGAACATCCGAACGGTCAAAGGTTCCCAGTTGCTGCGGCCGCTTTTCGAGTATTCGGGTGCGTGTAGTGGCTGCGGCGAGACGCCTTACGTGAAGTTGCTCACGCAACTGTTCGGCGACCGCGCAATTATCGCGAATGCCACGGGCTGCTCCTCGATTTACGGAGGGAATTTACCAACGACGCCCTATGCACAAGATCAAAATGGCCGAGGTCCCGCTTGGTCCAACTCGCTTTTTGAGGACTGCGCAGAGTTTGGCTATGGCTTCCGGCTGACTCTGGACAAGCAGGGCGAGTACGCGCGCGAACTGATTGCCAAGATGGCCGACAAAATCGGCACGCAACTGGTGGATGAATTGCTCAACGCCGATCAGTCCACCGAAGCCGGCATTGCGCAACAGCGCGAGCGCGTCGCCATCCTGAAGAAAAAGCTGGAGGGTATCAACACACCAGAGGCCCGGAATCTGCTGAGTATTGCAGACGTTCTCATCAAGAAAAGTGTGTGGGCTCTCGGCGGCGATGGGTGGGCCTATGACATCGGCTATGGCGGTCTCGATCACGTGCTGGCCTCGGATCGCAACGTCAATATGTTGGTGCTCGACACCGAGGTCTATTCCAACACAGGTGGCCAGATGTCCAAGGCCACCCCTCGCGGGGCCGTGGCGCGATTTGCCGCCGGCGGCAAGCTGCAGGCCAAGAAAGACCTCGGCTTGCTGGCCATGACCTATCGCTCCATTTACGTCGCCGGAGTCTCGATGGGTGCCAACGACGCCCAAACCGTCCGCGCCTTTGTCGAGGCGGAAGCCTATGACGGCCCCTCGCTCATCATTGCTTACTGCCACTGCATTGCACACGGTATTGATATGCGCACGGGGATGGAGACGGGCAAGAAAGCAGTCGAGTCGGGTCATTGGCCGCTTTACCGGTTCAATCCGGCGCTGATCGCGCAGGGCAAGAACCCGCTCCAGCTCGATTCGAAAGAGCCCAAGATTCCGTATGAGCAATATGCCTATGTCCAGACGCGGTTCAAAACCCTCACGCGCAGTAAACCAGTCGAAGCCAAGAGACTGCTCGAACTGGCGCAGGAAGACGCGATGTCCCGTTGGCACCTTTACGCGCAGTTGGCTAAACTCGAGGTCTCGCCACCGGGCGCAAAGCCCGCCGAAGTCGCCGTCGCGGCGAAGGCTGAGTAGTTCGTTGAAACGTCTAATGTGCCAGTTGATCTCGGGGCGCGGGGCATTTCTTCCCTGCCCCTTTTCTGTTAGACCACAGGATTGAGATTCCCCGTCGAAGCCCTGTCCAATGATGGCATACTCGCCCCTTTCCAACATTGAGCGGACGGCACTCGAAGGGGAGAAACTCTTGACGGGTGATGGTTTTTCGGTCTGAGAATCGCTGGATGTGAAGCCGTCTATTGCCGAGAAGTAAGCCTAGCTTTGGACGGTGTCCGCAAGATCTGATCTATGCACTGTGGGTCTGACCGGGTGGTAAAAGGATGGTTTCTATGATTAATCGCACACCAATGATCGTGGCGTTGTTTTTCGCTTGGGGTGTTTCTGCATGGGCGCAGGGGCCGATTCGCAGCGGGCAGACCGGAGGAACGAGGCTGGACGCGCCGCGCACGGCTGAACGCACACCTCGAGCGACGCCGCCGCGGGTCATTCGCTTGAGGCCGCCGCGGCCGGGTGAGTTACCTCCCACGTCGGCCACACTGGTTCCGGAGGTCACGGCCACGCCACCCCCGCTTCGCGTCATTGAGCCGGCCGATGCGGCCAGGGTGATGGTTGCCTCTGTGGACGGCCAGCAGTTGACGCTCAAGGAGATTCAGGATCAACTGCGGCTGGTGCGTATGTCCTTCAGCGGTCCCACCGAAGAGGTCGAACGCTATCGGCGCTCTTATGCCAGCCAGATACTAAACGATTGGGCTGACACCAAGCTCTTGGCCGCCGAGGCGCGTGCCCGGAGCCTCACTTTCACACGCGACGAGGTGGATCGCTACATCGAGGGAACGGCGCAGGACAGCGGCCTGAGAGTCCCGGTGGCCGACCGATTGCGTTTAGTAGGCGTGAGCGAGGAAAAGTTCCGCGCGGCTGTCGAAGATGGCCTCCTGGGAGAAAAGCTGATCCGCCGGGTGATCCGCGAGAAAGTCACCGACGAGGTTTTGAATGACGCCCTGAAAAAGAGCCCTATGATGTTCCTGTCGTTGATGTCACCTCCCAGACGGCACGTCCGTCAGATCTTCTATCAGTTCAAAGGCACAGAGACGCCCGACGATGTGGAGGCGATGCGGTCGAAGATGAAGGCCATTCGTCGTCGGTTGACCTGGTTTGGCGGGAGGGTTGAGGACTATGCGCGGGAGCGGGCAATGCCAGACCTTTTTGTTCACGATCTCGGGTGGCTGGCCGTGGGCGACCGCATTGATCCGAAGAGTCAATTCATCTATGATCTCGTTTTCCGGCTGGAGCCAACCAGGCCTGGCAAAGAAGGTAAATACGTCCTGAACAAGAGCGACATTAGTGAGGTGATAGCCTCGCCGAGCGGTTTTCACATCTTTCAAGTTGTGGACGAACAGCCGGCTCGCCGAAAGACAGCCGAGGAAATCCGGGTTGACATCGAGAACACGTTCTATGACCAGGTACGAACGGGCCTTCTCAAGGAGCTCGAGCAGAGACACCGAGTCAGTCGAGACCCGGAGGGCCTGTTCGAGAATGACCCAGCCCGAAGGCTCAGATCTGTCTCAAGAGTGCCGCCGCGTCCAGGGGAACGGGATGCCACGATGCCGACTCTGCCGGTACCCGATCCCGTGGTCCCACCCACGACAAAGACCACGACCGCTCCTTTGGTTAGACCAGGTCGTTGAGACCATCGAAGAGTCAAAATGTGGTGATATCCTCTTTGCAGCGGGGGGCCGTTCTATCGTGCCTGCGGCGAGCGATTGTGTGAAACCAGCCAGCGGTCAGGAATTTCCTCGGGCACCAAATCGCGTGTTTCCCCAAAATCCACCGGTATCGTTTCCCACTGGAAGTAAATCCGTGGGCCGGACAATCTCAACTTAGCTTTCCGCAGAACTTCAAAATGCAAATGCCGGGACTGGCAACGCCCGCTGCGACCCGATTCGGCGAGAACATCACCTTGACGCACGTGCTGGCCCATGCGCACCCGGAACGATCCGCCACGAAGGTGATAGTAACGGCTGAAAGTGCCGTCTCCGTGGGCAATCAAAACGAACGTTCCAAACTCACGGTTGCCAAGGGCTTCCTGGCGGTCCGCCATCCCGCACACCACACCCTCGCGAGCTGCCAAGACGGGCATTCCCTGGGGCAGGAAGAAATCGAGGGCATAACTGCCGCGTCCGGAGTGGGGAGTTTCGCGTCTGCCTTTGTGGGAGGCGCAGAAGAGAGCATAGCCAGCGGGCCACGGCAAACTATAGGGAGCCGAAGGGGCTTCAAGGGGAAGCGAACGCAGGCGCAGATCGCTGATAGTATTAGACTTAGGCTTCACGGGCTGCCCGATTTCCCCTTTTTCCGGCCCGTCGGATCGAGCTAGCCATTCATCAAGCGGGCGGCAGGCTTCGAAATCGCCTTTATGACGGTAGAGGTCGCGGAGAGCAAGGGCAACAGCCCGGCTTTCGGGAAAGAGAGCGCGCGCTTCATTCAAGCGCTTTTCGGCCAGCGCACTTTCGCCGCGAAGTGAATCAAGGATGCCAGAAAGAAACGCGGACGCAAAAGGAGAATTGCCCAGGGTGCGCAGCAACGTCTCAACCAAGATGCTTCGGTCGCGGCGAGGGGCAGAGAGAATAGCGATCCGAACGCATTCCCATGCGCAGTCGTCACGGGGGTTTGCTGCCAAGACAGTTGCCCAGGACTGAAGGGCGGCGAGGACATCGTTAAGTCGCCAACGCGCCAACCCAATGAGGATGCGACCGCGAGCTTCTGAAACGGCGGCGGCGAAGCGTTTTGTTCGGGCACACGAGAGAAGATGACGGTAATCACCTTTCTGGTAGAGGCAATAGAGGTAAGCATAGGCAACATCGGGATCGGCCGAGTGCTTGAGGTAGTCTTTGAGCCAACGGGAGGCACTTTCGTAGTCTCCCGTCACGACCCAAGCGCGAACAACATCGGCCCATGGCGTGCTGTTCGATCTTTCGCTCGGTTCGGCCGCAGGTAACGCAAACTCAAGAGCACTGACGAACAAGACGAGAAAGTCACGAATAAATGTTGTGCGCATCAATCGCCTCCTGTTGGAATTGATCCCAAGGTTTGGCCGTTTAGCCACTGGCGCAAAAGAGGAACCGAGACTTGGACAAGGTTTTCGACTATTTGGCGGGCCTGCGAGAGCCGCTCGCGCGGGAAAGTCCCCACAACTCCCACAGAAAACATTCCGGCGCAGTTGGCTGCCGCAATACCGTTGGGCGAATCCTCGAAAACCACGATCCGCTTTGGGTCGAGGCCGAGACGCCTTGCAGTCAGAAGAAAGACGCCGGGGTCAGGCTTTCCGGCGCTCACCTCGTCAACACTTGTGATGACTGGGAAGCGGTCAGCTAGCCCGACAGTGGCAAGCGAAAGGTCGAGTTTGGCGCGAATGGCGGCGGTGGCGATTGCATAGGGAACAGAAGCGGCCACCAGTCTGTCAATAAGGGCGATGGCACCGGGTGAGACAGAGATCGGATCGCACGCGATGACACGGCGATAGCATTCGAGCTTGAATTGGCGGAACTGCGCGCGATCGAGCGAAAGGCGATAATTCTTGTTCAAGAACTCAACGATTGAGCCGTCGTCTCGACCGCAAAAAAAGGCAAAGAGATCGGGTGTGAACTGCACCTGGCTGGCAGTCACCGCTTCGACGGCGAGCCGGAGCGCTTCGAGGCTTTGCCGCTCGCTGTCGAACAGAACACCGTCTGCATCGAAAATCACGCCAAATGGGGGCATGGCCATTCCGAGAATCAATTTGCCTCAAGTAGAGCAAAAAGGAAAAGAGGAGTCAAGGATTTGTGGAATCTGTGTCGCTGACTTTGGGCGTTAGCTGTGGAGTTTAGAGCAATCCTCGCCGGCGTGCTCCAGGTCAGACAGATGGGAACCTCGAAGCGAAATGTGGGCCTTAACTATTCGCTTGCAAGATGTTAGGGGCGTTGTTATCTTTGGGAGCAGAGGTATATGAGCGCAAGGAAATGCGAGGAGGCAAATTCGTTCAGAGGGCAAAATGGCGGGAAAAAACCGGTCGCGTTTCACGTGAAACATCGCTTTGCCATATGAACTCCGCTGGGATTCGGCAGGACACAATGGGTCGAATTATTGGCATAGCCAATCAGAAGGGAGGCGTGGGCAAGACGACCACCGCTGTCAATCTTGCCGCTTGTTTGGCTGCCGCTGGTCGGCGAACTCTTCTCGTGGATATGGACCCCCAAGCGAACGCAACCAGTGGGCTGGGTTTCGGCAGAGCGTCTGTCGGCCTTTCTATCTATGATGTTCTTCTCGATGATGTCGCGATCGAGCGGGCATTCTATCATTCTGCAATCAAGAATCTTGTTCTGGTCCCTTCGACATCGCAGCTGTTCGGTGCAGACATCGAGCTCCACGAACTCTCCGACAGGGAACATCGCCTGTCGCGGGCTCTGGCTGCGGTCAGAGACCGTTTCGACTTCATTCTCATTGATTCACCGCCCGCCCTTGATTTCCTGACGATCAATGTTTTGACGGCCGCCGATCAACTGGTAATACCTGTTCAGTGTGAATACTATGCGCTGGAAGGGCTGACCCAACTGGTCGAGACCATCCGACGCGTCAAGTCATCGCTCAACCCCAGGCTTGAGATTCTAGGCCTTCTGATGACAATGTATGATGGCCGAACGAATCTTTCCCGTCAAGTCGTCGAGGAAGTTCGGCGTCACTTTGGCGATCGTGTGTTTCGCACCGTAATTGCTCGATCGGTGCGTCTGAGCGAAGCGCCAAGCCACGGCAAGCCAATCATTATCTATGATTTCCGCTCGACGGGAGCGGCTGCTTACATTCAGTTGTGCCAGGAGGTAACCGATGCATGCGAAGCGCAGAGCTCTTGGGCGGGGACTTGATGCCCTTTTGCCAACGGCTGAACAGGCGCCAGTAACGTTTGCCGGGGGCAAAACGGTTACCGAAGTAGATGTAAGTTCAATATTTCCAAACCCCTATCAGCCCAGGACAGATTTCAGTGACGAGTCTCTTGCCGAACTGGTTGAGTCAATACGATCCCAGGGAGTTATTCAACCCATCTTGGTCCGGCGTGTGGAACGCAAGTTTCAAATCGTGGCAGGTGAGCGACGATGGCGCGCAGCGAAAACTGCGGAGAAGTCCCACATCCCCGCAATTATCGTCGAGCCAACCGAGCAGGAAATGCTCGAATGGGCACTTCTGGAGAATGTCCAGCGCGAGGACCTGAACGCGATTGAAGAAGCGCATGCCTATCAAACATTATTGCAGGAATTTGGTCTATCTCAGGAGGAGGTCGCGTACCGCGTTGGCAAGAAACGGTCTTCGATAGCTAATTCCTTGAGGCTGTTGAAGTTGGCGCCTGAAATCCAGCGCGAAATAGCCGAAGGCAAGTTGACAGCCGGGCACGGCAGAGCACTTCTTGCCGTCACGGATGGCGCGCAACAGGCTCGTTTGCATGAGATGATCCTCAAGCGCTATCTTTCGGTGCGGCAGGCAGAGCTTCTCGCAAGCAAACTGAGCAAGGCAAGGCCATCCGTTGCCGGCAGGAGAACCAGAGGAGGGCCCGAGCTGGTCAGCTTGGCCGAGTGTTTGGCCGAACGTCTCGGGACAAAAGTGGCCGTCAAGGCGATGGGCAAAACTCGGGGGCGAATTGAGATTTACTACCACAGTCTGGAAGATATGGATCGAATTCTGGACCAACTGGGAGTCAGCGGGACTTCACAAACGTAGGTAAGAATACTGGGCGCAATAGCGCGCCGCGTTCTTCTTCTCCTGGAGAAAGATGGTGCTGCCTATGACTGATTTGCTTTCCTTGCTGACATCGCTTATTGGCGATCCGTTCTCGTTGGGCCATTTGGTTGCGCAAGCACCGGCTGTTCCCCCGCACCGTGGTCTGCTGGGCGTGGATGTGGTTCGGATGATACGCGACTCCGACCTCGTCGGAATCATCTGCTATATTGTCCTCTCGATCGTTTCGATCATTTCGTGGGCCATAATTGGTTACAAATTGCTGCACATCTACCACGCCAACCGTCAGACCGATAGCTTTGTGGAGTTGTGCATGTCGGGCAGCGGTAGTCTGGACGAGGCTTACAAACATGCCAGCGAGTATCCCGACAGCCCGCTTGCCCAGGTTCTGCGCGAGACCTATCTCGAACTTCAGATCGAGAATTGGTATCGCGACGCCGGACAGTTGAACTTTTCCAACCGGCTCGAGCTGGTAAAGGTCAGCATTGAGCGTATTTTGCAACGAACCTGTGAGAATGAGGTCAGACATCTCCAGAGCTACCTGATCTATCTGGCAACGACAGCTGCCGTCAGCCCATTCATCGGTCTGTTTGGTACGGTTTGGGGGATCCTGGGTGGGTTTCAAACGATAGCCATACAAGGCGCCACGAATATTCAATATTTGGCACCTTGTATTTCGACCGCTCTGGGGGCAACGGTTTTTGGTTTGGTTGCTGCCATTCCGGCGGTTGTCAGCTACAATTACCTGACAAACAAGATACAGATTCTTGTTACGCGCATGGATTCGTTCGCTCTTGAGCTGTCGAACGTTATCCAAAAGCGAATTCTTCAACAGGGGCACTGAGCCATGCCATTCTCACCTCGTCGCCGAGCACTGGTGGCCGCACCCCTCGGCACGCTCAATGTAGTGCCGATGCTGGATGTCATGTGCAACCTTTTGATTGTTTTCATGATCGTGGCGCCAACGTTGAAAAGCGGGTTGCCAATAGATTTGCCCGCCGTGACGGACTCGAAGCTTCTGACAATGCGCAAGAGTTTCACGATCAGCATTGCGAAACCGTTCGAGCCGGGCATGCCAGCGCGGATTTACATGGAGGGGCGCGAGCAGACTCGGCTCGATCTCGATGAGTTGCGTGCTGAGCTGGAAAACCTGAAGAGTCGCTATGCACCGGAGCTGGATATTTTGATCGAGTGCGACCGTCAGGTCCCATGCGAAACCATGCTTAAGGTTCTGGGTGTTACTCAGGCTGTTGGACTGGAAAGCGTCGGAGTGGTTACGATCCAGGAGCCAGCGAAGAAATGATCCGCATGACGATGCTATCCTTTTTTGGCCATGTCCTTGCAGCCATGGTCCTTCTTTCTCTTTCCTGGTATCAGCCGATCCCGAGGGTCAAGCGGGTGGGGGTGCAAAGGATCCGATTCCGAGCGGGCGATGGACTGCGGGCGGGTGGTGGAGGTGGTGCGCCGTCGGCGACTCCTGCGGCAGTCAAGAAAACGCCACAGACTGTGAGCATGACACGCAGGCCGAGCACGCCTGCGCCTCCGAAAACCGCCGAGCCGAAGAAAACAATTGTCCGAACGCCCAAGACATCTCCGACACCTGAGCCAACCAAGACTCCGGCTCCAACGAAAAAAACGGTGTCAACACCCAAACCGACCTCTACGGCGGAACCATCGCCAACACGCAAAACTCCTTCGGTCACGGGAACGCCCGGCAAGACACCTTCTGTCACGCCGTCCAAATCATCCACGCCCGATGCGGGGACAACACCTAAACCGGGTCAGACTCCAAGCACAGGAGAAACCAAGGGCACTTCGGCTCCCATAATGGTTCGCGGGCCATCGAAGGAGGGAACCGGTCTGCCAGGTAACGGCGGGCCTGGTCTGCCGGGTGTTCCGGGTGTGCCAGGCGGGACGGGTTCAGAACCCCTTTCGGAATTTGACTACTATCGCTACATGGCGCAGATAAAGATTGAGAGAAACTTCACCGTTCCCCGCTACCTGCGCACCGAAGGAATCACGTGCCTGATCCGGTTTACGGTTTTGCGGGACGGCCGCATCACCAACATTCGAGTCATCCAAGGCACGAGCGATCAGATTCTCGACGGCCTTGCCCTGCGTGCTCTGGAAACGACAGCGCAATTAGGCCCGCTGCCCGACACACTCCGAGCCGATCAAGTGGAGTTGAGCGTCCTCTTCGATTACTCCCTGCCCGAAGGAACAGCAACACCGTGAGCCAATAGATGGGCGGGCCCGGGCAGCGGAAGCGCCGGCGGCGGCGGGCTTCATGGTTTTTCGCTTTACACGTGTGCACACTCAGGGCTATCGCTATGGCCAACCGTTAGGGAGACTCCCACAGTGCACATCGGGCTGTTCGGTGGAAGCTTTGACCCGCCTCACATTTGCCACACTCTTTTTTGTTTCTATGTGCTCGAGATGACCGATGTGGACAAAATCCTGTGGGCACCGTGCGTGGATCATCCATTTGGGAAGATGGCGGCGGCGTTTGAACACCGCCTGGCCATGTCTCACCTGGCGGCGCAATCGCTTGCTCCGCGCGTCGAGGTCTCGGACATCGAAAAAGCGCTGGCGCGACCCAGCTATACGATCCATACCGTTGAGACACTTCACCGACGGATGGCCGGGGTGCGGATTTCCGTGCTCATTGGTTCAGACATCCTCAGCGAGCTTCACCGATGGGAACGGATCGAGCAGTTGCGCCAACTGGCCGAGTTCATCGTTGTGCCGCGCGGGGGATTCGTCGCCGGCGATCAACGGGCGATTGCCCTCCCGCAACTCAGCAGCACGGCAATCCGAGAGGCTTTGCGAAGCGGGCAGTCGGTTGAAGGCGTTGTGACGCCGGCGGTGCGTCGTTATATCGAGCAGCACGGTCTTTATCGAAATGCAGAATGTTGAAGGCCAAAACACGATGGCTTCGTACGTCATAGAGCGGGGAACAGCCGAGCGCTATGGTCTGGATGTCGAGCGAATCCGTCAGGGATTCTACACGGATCAGTATTTCAACAATGTGCGGCGAGTGCTCGATGTCCTGGCGGCCGAAGGTTATCGCTATGCAGGCTCCGCGCCGCCGAAAGAGCTGGCCGAGTGCGATCTTTCGAATACTTTGGTCGGTGACATCGAGGTAGATCTCCAGGTTTTCACTCGCCGTCAGCCATTCAGCATTGTGGCTGGGCTCGAGTGCGGTTTGGCCGCTCTTGCTAGCTGCACGGGCCATTTCGATCACGCCAACAAGTTCGTAAACACGGCGGATCATTTGGATGTTCGGGCCTTGAGGGAAGGCACGCGAGTCGAACCTTGGCGGCCCGCTCTGCGTATTACGGGCCGCTATCGCGATTTTGGAATTCTCGAAACGGTCCTCCTGGGCATTCTGACTCGCTCAACCATGATCGCCACGAACGCCTATGAAATGCTTGCTGCTACGCGGGGGAAACCGGTCTTCTTCTTCCCCGCGCGGTTCGACCTCTATCACACGCAGATGTTCGATGGGGTGGCATTCAAGGTTGGCGTCGAGGCTTATAATCGTGATCACGGGACCGACGTGCCCGTTTTGATCTCGACTGATGCCCAGGGTGCTCTTTGGCGACAGCGCGGGACCGGCACGATGTCGCATTCGCATCTGCTGTGTTTTCTCAAGGACACGGCCGAGGCAACGGTGCAGTTCGCTCGGGTTTTGCCGCGCGAAGTGAAGCGTGTGGCTCTGGTGGATGTGAACAACGACTGCGTCGGCGAATCGGTGTGTGTTGCCCGCGTGATGTTCGAGCAATATTGCCGTTGCCTCGAAACAGGACAGAGCGAGGAAGCGGAGAAATACATTCTATTTGGCGTGCGGGCCGATACGGCGAGCGAACTGCGCGATGTGAGCGTCGAGCCGCTCGGTGACGAACGACTGGATTGCGGGGTCTGTCCGCGGTTGGTCTGGCGGATGCGCGAAGCGCTCGATGGTCTGGCCGATGATCCAGCGATAGCGCCCAAGTGGCGAGAACGCGGGCGACAGTACTTCCGTAACATCAAGATCGTTGTTTCGGGGGGCTTCACGCCCGAACGCGCGGAAATGTTCTCTCGCCTGGGCGTTCCAGCCGACTTGTATGGTGTGGGTTCGTGGTTCTTTCGGGGTGGCAACAACGATTTCACGGCCGATGTGGTTCGGGTCAAAGCGGGAGGGCGCTGGCATGATTTGGCAAAAGAGGGCCGACGCGCTTTGGAAAATCCTGATCTCGAAGAGGTCACGCTGAAAACGTAACTACGCACGGAAGGCGAAAGAGCAATGAACGAGCCGGTCATTCGTGTCGAGGACCTGGTGGTTGTCTATAAGAAGCGATTTCGGCGGGCGGAGACGAGGGCGGTTCGCGGTCTCAGCTTTGTCGTCCACGAGGGCGAGGTGGTTGGTTTTCTCGGTCCCAATGGTGCCGGGAAATCCTCGACCATCAAAGCCATTATGGGATTTCTGTTTCCCAGCTCGGGACAGATCGAAGTGTTGGGCTCTCCAGCCGGTTCGACGGCGTCGAAACGGTATCTAGGCTATCTGCCCGAAGTGGCGGTCTACTATCCTTTCATGAAAGCGCGCGAACTGCTCTGGCTCTATGGCGGGCTGGCGGGAGTCGCGCGCCAGGAACTGGAGCAACGCATCGCGCAAGTGATCGAAATGGTCGGACTGCGTGGCCGCGAGAATGCCTTGCTCAAGACGTTCTCCAAGGGCATGCAACAGCGATTGGGAATCGCTCAGGCCCTGATCGGAGACCCGCGGCTTCTGATTCTCGACGAGTTGTCGTCGGGATTGGACCCGCTGGGGCGTCGCGATCTGCGGCAAATCCTGCGAACACTCAAGCAAGAAGGGAAAACGATCTTCTTTTCCTCACACGAGCTGTCCGAGGTCGAAATGCTGTGTGATCGGATCCTCTTGATCAACCGCGGCCGCAAGGTTCTCGAAAGTCCGCTCGAGGACCTGTTGCGGCCCTTGGGGGGATTCCAGATTGTGTTCAAGGACAACGGCCGCGTGCCGCCGTTGCCCCGCCAGCCCGAGCAGGCGGGCGAAGATTTGCTGCGACTTCGCGTCGGTCCTGAAGACCAACCCCATACCGTCCTGCGACAACTGGTGCTTTCGGATGTCGAGATCGTCGAGTTCCGCAGCGAACGCGGCTCGCTCGAAGACGAGTTTATCCGCATCATTCAGGAAGACGACGCCCACAGCGCATGAACAGGAGAAGGTGGGCACGGGCATCTTGGCCGTGAGAGGTCATGGGCAGGATGCCCATGCTACCTTCATCAAAGTGGAGCAATCCAGATGCCGTGGGGGAAGCCGGGCTGAATCGCATAGACTGCGCGGCGACGGCAGGTCTCGACGAAATCCTGGATAAGCGACTTGCACTGGAGAAACCGATGGTCCTGGAGATAAGGTGGATAAAGATCCCTGTGTGCTGCCGCAAATCGAATGTCAGCGCTTCGAGAGAAAACGGGTATGACGTTGAATCTCTCGAATGCAACTTTCGGCGTGTAGGTATCCATCAGACGCGCTAGCTCGAATTCATTGACATAGAGATAGTCAAACCCTTCGGACCGCAAACGGTCGAGCAATTCGCTCCCCGAGCGAAGTCCAACAGCCCGTTCGACCAGTGGGCTTTTGTCGAAAACTGAGCCGGCCTCAACCTGTCGGTCGAAACATCCAATACGTGCCTCATACAACAGAAAAACGCGCGAGTCGGGCGGGGTTTGCTCATTGATGAACCGTTGGCTTTCGACAACGCCAGGTCCCAGCGCCTGCGCCAGGGCTTCGAGCCGCGACATGTTCGAGAACAAGTAGGCGATCAGGTCGCTGGCCGCAGGAGCTTCGGCATACACAGGCGTGCCGACACGTGCGAATCTTGGCGCGATCTCGCGCCATCGTGGCGCGTCAATCGCCACCAAAAGTCCCAGACCAATCCAGAGAATGAAGGGTGCGATGACGACAGCACGCAATGGACTGCCCGTGCGATGGATCTGTTCAATGAACCGTGCGGCAAGCGCGATTGCCACGGGCAAAATGGGCAACAGGAAACGGGTTGGATTGCCGCGAAGACAGCTATGGAAAACAATGGCCACGGCCACAAACGCGGTCAAAGCCGCAACACCAACATCCTTTCTCTTCCAGATGCATCCTGCCGCCACGGCCAACATTAGCCACACTCCCAAGCGACCAAGGTTGTGAGCGATGGTAGATAGATAAGTGAGCCAATTGTTGAGGCGCGACGGATCAAACCGCCCGTGGGCTTCCAGGTAGAAAGATGTTTGGTCGGGCGACCACGCCGGCGATGGGAACAAGCCCGAAAGGAGCGGATAGACGGGATTGCCGTGGTGGAGCCAGTTCTTCAATGCCCAGGGCGAAAACACCGCCGCAATGATTAACCCCAGTAGCGCCCAGTCCCCAACCAGCTGAACAAAAGTGTATTGCCGACGGCGGGGAGCGGCTGCATCCGTCGTTTGGGATTTTCTTGCGGAGTCGCGGAGGACAACAAAAGCGGCGGGCAAGAGGAAAAGAAAAGCCGGGAAAACAATCAGGCCGACAGCGGTGTATTTGCAGCATACGGTGAGACCGAGAAAGACGGCCCAGAGAACGAACAAAGGTCTCTCGCGCTTCATCATCCACTTGAGCCACACAACGCAAGCCAGCGCCGCGTACCAGGTCAGACCAAGGTCGTTCAGAGCATCGGCGGCTCCAATAGAGCTTAATGGGTGGACGGCAAAGATCAAGCAGGCGAGAAGCCGAAAGGGTCGCGGGCCGGAGAGGGCGGAGGCCAGGACAAAGAGAGTTGCGAGATTGCATAACAGCAGACCGAAGTTGATCAGTTTCGGTGTGGCTGGCAGCAGCGGGTTGCCTTCGAGAAAGCACCCTGTCGCATACCACATTTCGGCCTCGAAGGGCAGGGAAGCATAGAACAAATGAGGGAATCGGAAAATCCGCCCTTCGCGAAGCCAGTGCCGAACCGCTCCCAAATGGTATTCGAGGACATCGTAATTGGCCGACGGGGTGGTCGTCCGCAGGGCCTGGCAGGCTACGAGAATTGCCAGGGCTGCCAGAGCGATGACCTCGACGGGCGCGGGTAGGCCGCTCCACCGTAATTGAGATGATCCGTTGCGACGAATTGGCCAAAACCCGACGATTGCCGTACCCGCGAGGAGGCAGCCGATGATGGCAAACGCAGTCGCGCGCCATTGTCCCGCTAGACCTAGCAACAGGACGACATGCGCGAGAAGCCCCATGCCGATGCCCCCGGCAACACAATGGAATTCCAGAGGCGAGTCGAATTGCCGGCGCCAGCGTCGGAGAACAAGCCGCCCGATGCCGAAACCCAGTAGGAAAATGACTATTGTCACAGCCAATGGAGACAGAAGCAGGATGAGATTCATTGTGTCGGGCCCGGCAGCTGAGAGAAAGTGAGATAATCGTGCACTTCAGGGAAAAACCTTGACTCTCTACCCAAACCAGGGCAATAGCATTTCCGGGTGAAGCAGACAATTCTCCTAGCGACGCAGGAGAATGTTCAGAAGAATCGTTAATATAAGACTGAGAATCAGACAGGTCATCAGGGGGAAATAGAACGAGAACCGCTCGCCTTGGAGCCGAATGTCGCCGGGAAGCCTTCCCAGCCACGGCACCTTGGGCGAAAACCACAGGATCAGACCGAGGATGAGGCAGACAACCCCAACGACCACGAGAGATTTGCCAAGCCACGTTTGCACGTCCATTTACCCCGGTCTGCAAGACTAGTAGCAGCGGGATCGGTTTGCAAGAGGTTAGTCAGAACAGCCCTGAGCGCATCGAACGGAACCGGAAGGAAGACATTGCAAAGAGACGGTAAGCAAGATGCCGATTGTTAACCACAGAGCGCGTCAGATTAGTTGTAAGATTGTTTACTTTGGACCCAGTTTGGGTGGCAAGACAACTAGCATCAGGGTCATTCATGAAGCCTTGCCCAAGGAACACTGCAGTTCGCTCCGAACGATCGAGACGGAAGAAGACCGAACTTTGTTCTTCGATTTCTTCTCGCTCGAGACAGCCGAAATCGGCGGCCTGCGTGTTCTCTTCCAGGTCTATGGAGTCCCTGGCCAATCCCTTTACCGCAGCACGCGCAAGATGGTATTGATGGGTGCGGACGGAATTATCTTTGTCGCGGACTCGGCTGCCGATCGTCTCGACGATAATCTCGTCGCGTTCGAAGACCTGAAGGATTTGCTTGTGGAGCACAATTACGATTACGAGGACATCCCCTTGGTTATGCAATACAACAAGCGCGATCTTCCTGAAATAAATCCCGTGGAAAGATTGGAACTCTGTCTCAACGACCGCCGGGCGCCTTATTTCGAGTCCATTGCCACGGAAGGCAAGGGAGTGCGGGAAGCCTTCAAGGCAATCTGTCGCGAGGTTCTCGCAAAGTTGAACCGCGATCTCATGGGTGCACAGGCCGCGCGTCAGCCACCGGCGGGTGTGCACAAGGCCGAATCGGCCGATGCTTCAGCGAACTAAAGGGGGCGGCAAGGATGCCACGACAGTTCTTCGTTCTGCCCGAGCAAACTGTGCAAAGCATTGAAAAAGTGTTGGAACAGTTGATCGGGGAGACTCATGCCAACTATGCCATGGCCATAGATCGCAGCGGGTATGTCATCTGTTCTCACGGCCAGCCCACCCATGTTCATCCCGAGGAGTTGGGAGCCATCGCGGCGGGGATCCTGTCGGCCACGCAGGTGATTGTCAACTTGGCGGAGTCGCAAGAGACCACCCTCAAGTTTCACAGCAAGACGATGACGAATTTCCATTTCACGTGGGTCAACACGCGAGTGTTTTTGCTCGTCGCCTTCGATGGTTCCGGCAGCGAGCCGCTTGTGCGTAGCGAAACGAAACAGGCAGCCGAGCGGATTCAGCCATTTCTTTCCCAGGACGAAACTCAACCCGGCGATCTGGGCTCGGTTCGCTTCATCGAAGACAAACTCAGCGAGATGCTTCACGATCTGTAAGCGGCGGAAGGGACAAGGAACACGCGCTCAAGGACCGTTTGCAGCAGTCGCGTGCCTCTCTCACAATCTCCTTCGCAAAGGGAGGGTCGCTCCGTGGAAAGAAAAGGGCGGCGGGCGTGGTTTGTTGTCCTGCTGGTGGCGTGTGCAGGCACTTGGACGGCTGCCGGTGAACAGCCCACGACGCCGACGCGTTCGGTTGGCGATGACTTCGCCAGCCTGGTGCGCCAGCGACTTGCCCAGTATCAGCCGGTCGCCGAGCAATTGCGCAAACGGTCAGCCAACGAACTCCAAAAACTCGGCCAGTGGGAGTATAAGGTTGTCTCGGCCCGCACTTCTGACACCGCCACGCTGACGGCGGTGCTCAACCAATGGGGCGAGCAGGGGTGGGAATGCTTCGAGGTTGTTTCGGCCACCCCATTAGTGGCCGGCAACCTGCCTTCCGAACATCTTCTTTTCTTTCGCAAGCACAAAGGTTCGTGGCTCAGCCAAATCCCAATCCGCGACATCTTGAAATTGCTGCTTTACCTTTCGAGCGAACCAGGGCAGACGCAAAGCACACCCTGACCAAGAAGGTGGCAAAATCATGGGCAGGTGGCCAACCTGCCCCACCCGGTCCGTTATGGGAGGATTCTCGCAATGGCAAACGTAAGGCATTCCCTGTTTGCATTGGAGGAGAACCAGACCACCGTTCGACGCGAGGTGCTCGCCGGGGTCACGACATTCATGACGATGGCCTATATAGTTGCCGTCAATCCGATGATTCTTGGCGATCCGAACCTGCCCGAGAAAGCCCGGATGCCGATCGAGGGGGTGATGGCGGCGACCTGTCTGGCGTCGGCCATCGCCTGCGTTCTCATGGGGGTGGTCGCGCGCTATCCGTTCGCTCTGGCGCCCGGCATGGGGATCAACGCCTATTTCGCCTATGTGGTGGCGAGCCACTGGGGCTATCGGGTCGCGCTGGGCGCGGTCTTTCTGGCGGGCACGACCTTTCTGATCCTGACATTCCTTCGAATTCGCCAGCTGATTATTGACGCCATTCCCGCCGTGTTGAAACACTCGGTGGCGGCGGGCATTGGGCTGTTTATTGCGTTCATCGGTTTCCAAAACGCCGGGCTGGTTGTGCCCAGTAAAACCACGATGGTAACCTCGTTCGGATTGCTGACGCCTCAACTTCTGGTGGCCGTATTCGGTCTGGCGTTGATGATCATATTGTTCTCGTTGAGAGTTCGCGGGGCGATCCTCATCAGCATTATCGCCGCGACGATTCTTGCATTTTTCCTGAAGGTTGCCAGACTGCCCGAAGGCATCGTGGCCTTGCCGCAATTCTCCGGTTTCGGTGAGTTGGACGTACGCGGAGCGCTTGGCGTTGGTCTTCTCGAGGTCATCTTTGCTTTCCTTTTTGTGGGTATGTTCGACGCGGTGGGAACGGTGGTGGGTCTGGCCGACCGAGCGGGCTATTTGCGCGACGGAAAGCTGCCGCGCGCAACGGAGGTGCTTGCTTGCGATGCAACCGGCACCGTTGTCGGCAGCATTTTGGGCACCTCGACAGTGACTTCCTACATCGAATCGGCCGCCGGAATTGAGGAAGGGGGACGGACGGGTCTCACGGCCATCGTCGTCGGCATCCTCTTTCTCGTGGCCATGTTCTTCTCGCCTCTCGTCAAGATCATCCCCAAGGAGGCGACTGCGCCCGCGCTGATCGTCGTCGGCGCGATGATGATCAGTTGTATCAAGGACATCGCCTGGAACGATCCGACGGAAATGATTCCCGCATTCCTGGTGATGGCCGCGATGCCGTTCTTCTACTCGATTGCCCAGGGGATCGCGATGGGATTCATCTTCTACCCGATAGCAAAAGTGGCGGCAGGCAGGGGGCGCGAGGTCCACTGGCTGGTGTATGTCCTCGGCGCCCTGTTTGTCTTGCGGTTCATCCTTCTCGGCCACATCGCGTAATGGGAATGAACAAATTCTGGGGTGCACGCTCTTATGGCAGTTGGTCCGGGGACCACGCCCTGAAACTGAACGTCGAAGTGACCCGATCGTCTTTGTCTAGAATCACAAGGGTGGCCCGGTAAGTAGCACCGCCGGCTGGACGGGAGTAGTAGAGGCGTGTTTCTGCGGGAAATACCATCCTCTCTTTAGGCTGGCCGAAGGCCGTTAAGACATCTGTGGTATTGCGACATTTTGAGACGGTTGCGTCGGGGAAAAGGCCGCCGGTGTGGAAGGACAGATTCCCCCTGTCATTGAAGTAAAACGACGCTGCTGAATCGTAGTAAACAGTGACAATTCGGGTCTTAAAGATTCCCCACCGCCGGACCGTTTGGGTTGAACAGGACTCATTTCCATATTCCCATGCTTCGCACCATGGGGAAGAAAGGCGTTCCAGGGGCTGCCCAACAAGTTGGACTACCTGTTGCTCAGTCATGCCGGCCTTAATCTCCTTGAACGCTTGGTGCGAGTATCCAGGAGCATACGTTGTCTTCTCGCACCCCAATGATCCCAGGATGGCCGCCAAGGAGATCACAACACCGTATCCGACTTGCGGGTCAAGCTTTCTCATCGGAAACATACCCTTACGATTTGCACTAAATCTGGCCCGGCGCTCTCCTGTGAGTTAAGTACGAAAGCCTCAAAGTCTCGAACCTCTTTGTGGCATATACGAGCATCTCTCGGTGTGATTTCAGTCTGTTGAGTCCCGTAGGGACGGGCGGTAATAGCCCAGCAATTCATTGCTGGGAAAGGGATCGTCCCCTATATCCGTCGAGTCCCATCGGGACGACTGAAAAACTCACCCCCACACATACCGTTCGTCATATTTGATCCCGTGTTTCTTCAGGAGACCGAGAAACTCCTCCTCAAACGTCTTCTTTCGATGGTGCTCCTCCTGTCGGTTGATATATTGGATCGCCTGCCGAACGTGCGTAACGCTGATGCTGAATGCCCCATACCCCTCCTGCCACGCAAAATCACGTCGCGAGGGGAATGTATCATGAATCCATTTTGACGAACCGCCTTTGATCAACTGGATTGCCTTTGCCACCGAAAGAACCGCCGGCACAGACAGCAGGACGTGTACATGATCATCCATTCCACCGATGGCGAGCGTCTTCATGTCGTTTTCGCGGGCGATGCCGCCCATGTATGGGAAGAAACGTTCCCGCAGATCGTGTGATACGGTCTTGCGCCTCTCGTGGGTGCTCCACACACAATGGAAAAACGAGCTGACATATGAATGCGACATGGTGGCGCTCCTTTCAGTCGTCCCTCCGGGACTAGACAAGGTGTGTGATTCCGTTCCCAGGAATGAATTCCTGGGCTATTACCGGCCGCCCCTACGGGGCCAAATGAGAGCCGAGAAACAGCATAGCAAATAAGCGGTTCATTTCCCTCGTTGGCCAGCAAGTCGGCAGACAAGCGGTTTATGTAACCGGGGACCGATTACACCCCTTTTTCAAACACCCATTTGGCCAGGGGCGTATAGACCGCGCCGGTGGGATGCAGGTGGCTGCGAAACAGCGTCAGGCCCGACGCCGTAAACTCGCCGCAACTTTCCTCGCAATGGCTTCGAACAACATCCATCATCTCGGTGGTGCCCCGAAACGATTTGATCCGCGCCAGAGTCAGATGAGGGTGATAGGCACGAGTTTCCGGTTCGAAACCGATCGGGCGCAACCGCGCCACGACTTTCTCGTAGAGTCCGCCGAAGGACTCCGCGCCCTGTCGAACGCCAACCCACAGCACGCGCGGGCTGCGCTCATTGGGGAATACACCCAGACCGCCGACCTCGACGCGGAAAGGCGCAATCTCGCCGGGCAGATCCGCCAGAACGGCTTTGATCTGCTCCACTTGTTCTGGTGACTGATTGCCCAGGAAGACGATCGTGAAATGTTGGTTCTCGATCTTTACCCACGAGGGATGAGCCTTGGTGAACTGAATGCCTTTGCGGAGATCTTCAGTGAGTCGGCCCACCGCCTCGCGCACTTCATCCGAAATCTCGACGGCCAGGAAACAACGGATGGTTTCGCTCACGGGTTCTTCTCCGGAGGAGGAGATGGATTTTACTCGGTCGGATTGTGGCACAGGCGCCACGGGACGATCAACAAGCGAATTGCAAAACAGAATCCTCACGCCAAGACGCAAAGACGCCAAGGAAGGGCATTCCGTGCAAAGCGGCAGATGTTATCCTACTTTTCCCACTTCACGCTTCCCGTCTCTCACTTCTGACTTCTCGCCTCTCACCTCTTTCTTTTGGCGCTTGACCAGCGCTCTTTGATTGGGCAGCGTTGGCACCGTTCTGACGGTAAAGTCAAATTGTGCACGGCGACCATGAGGAGGTTAGGGGAATGACGGCGATTGTGGACATTCATGCCCGCGAGATTCTCGACTCGCGTGGAACACCAACGGTTGAGGTGGACGTCCTGCTTGACTCCGGGGCACGTGGCCGCACGGCGGTTCCCAGCGGCGCCTCGACGGGCGAGCATGAAGCGTGTGAGTTGCGCGACGGCGATCCGAAGCGCTATATGGGCAAGGGGACGACAAAGGCTGTCGCGAACGTGAATAAGAAAATCGCGCCCGAAATCGTCGGCATGGACGCCACCGAACAGATCGCCATTGACCGGCGCATGATCGAACTCGACGGCACCGAGAACAAGAGCAACTTTGGAGCCAACGCGATTCTGGCCGTGTCGCTGGCCGTCGCCAAAGCTGCCGCCGAAGCGCTCGGTCTGCCGCTCTACCAGTATCTCGGCGGGTTCAATGCCAAGGTTCTGCCTGTGCCGATGATGAACGTCGTCAATGGCGGCAAGCATGCCGACAACAATGTGGATTTGCAGGAATTCATGATTATGCCGTTGGGAGCCTCGTCGTTCTCGGAGGCCTTACAAATGGGGGCGGAGACGTTTCAGCATCTCAAGAAAGTTCTCAAGGGCCGCAAGCTGAACACCAATGTCGGCGATGAGGGTGGATTTGCCCCCGATCTCAAGTCGAACGCCGACGCCGTCGAGGTGCTAATCCAGGCCATCAACGCGGCCGGCTATACCCCTCGGCGCGACATTGCCATTGCGCTCGACCCGGCCGCCTCGTCGTTTTACGACACAAAGAAGGGTGTCTATGTGCTGAAAGCCGAGAAGCAGCCCGAGAAGGATTCGGCGGCCATGGTCGAATTTTACGTTGATCTGTGCAATCGCTATCCAATTGTCTCCATCGAGGATGGATTGGCCGAGGACGACTGGGACGGCTGGAAGCTGATGACCGAGAAACTGGGCTCGAAGATTCAGATCGTCGGCGACGACCTGTTCGTTACCAATACCAAGCGCCTGTTACAGGGCATCGAAAAGGGCGTCGCCAATTCGATCCTGATCAAGTTGAACCAGATCGGCACATTGACAGAAACGTTCGATGCCATCGCATTGGCCAACCGTCACAGGTACACGGCGGTTGTCTCGCACCGCAGCGGCGAAACGGAGGATTCGACGATCTCGGATGTCGTCGTGGCGGTCAACGCCGGCCAGATCAAAACCGGCTCGGTCTGCCGCACCGATCGAATCTGCAAATACAACCAACTGCTGCGGATCGAAGAGGAATTGGGCAGTTCGGCTCAATATCTCGGCCACAACGTGTTCTTTAACAAGTGAGTGGCACACGGCCATCCCGTCTGTGAAGAATCATGGGCAATCCGCCAGAGGCGGACATGTGACGAAAGGAGAGCAATGTGCAGGGCCGGACTTTTCGCGGCGCCGTCGTTATCCTCGTCGCGACGATGGCCATCGGATGTGTTCGCCCCCCTCGTCCGACGGGTTATCTGGACAATTACAGCCGTCTTGAGCGACAACGCGCACCAGCCATGGGCGTGTATGCCGAGCCGATGGCCGCTGCCAAACGGCCGCGCCCCGATCACGTTCTCCAGCTTCTTCCCTCGCGCTGGGATGCCCCACGACTGCCTCAACCCTCTCGAGAGAAGGAATTGCTCGAACTGCTCGACAAGCGGCTGACGATCTACGTCCAGCGGTTTGCTCCGTCCTCTGTCATTGTCACACGAAGCCGCGATGTCGAAGACCTTCTCTTGCTCGGTGCGAATGTTACCCAATTGCGCCTTTCGATCACGCACACAGCGAAAGGATTTGGTCCTCTTCGAATGCTCCTGGCGGGCTTCTATCTGGGGGCGACTGAACTTCAGGTCGAAGGGCAGATGGTGGATTGCAGGACTCAGCGGGTTCTTGTGCGTTTTGCCCGGCGCGGTCTCAGCAATGGCGTTGTCTTCGGCCTACCCACGCCGCAGTCGCTTTCGCCAAAGTTCTGCTGGCGGCTTTCGATAGACGAAACGGCGAAGATGCTGGCCTATTATGTCGTCTCGCAGCTCCGCCCTCCGCCCCCACAATGGTGGAAAAAGCCCATTCCGCAAAGCGCAAACGACAAGAGGCCATGAGGCTATAATGGAAAGAGCAGCCAGACCAGTCCCAGAGCGACCAGCAAGGCGCCGCTGAGTTTTGTTTCGTGCCGCGAGAGAAATGACCAACGAAGTTGCTCGAGACTCCGAGCGGCGAACCCCGCCATGGTCATCATCACACCAACTGTCACAATCATATAGACGACCGAAACCGCGATGATCCCCAACCATCCGCGATGGGCAGCAACGGGATAGTAGGCCTCGAGCTCCAGACAAGGCGATAGGAACATCATCGCACAAAGTGTCCCGATAGTCCTCAGGTCGCGGACGCTAAAGTGGTAGTGGCCGTGATAGCGCAAATGGCTTGCCTGGTCGTGAGCCTGGTTGTGAGAAAGACCTTCGGCCGGGTGTTCTTCGCCATAGCGATGTTCGTCGTGACAGCCATGTCCCCGCCATAGGACCCAGAGACCGACTGCGGCCAGAATCACGGGTGCAGCCCAGCGCAAGACAGTCTCAAACCACAGGCTGAGCGCATAGCCGGCAATCCCGATTGCCACGCCGACGAGAACCGTGCTCGATAGATGGGCTGCCCCTCCCAGAAGAGTGACGAGCACGATACGTCCCGTCTCCCATTTCCGCTCGCGTCCCAATAGAACGAATGGGACCCAGTGATTGGGGATCAGTCCATGCAACAAGCTGAGCAGGAAAGCCCCGCCGAGAAGTGTGACCAGATTGGAATCCATGGTTTTCTATTCAATCTATACCCAAGCGCTGTTCGGGCACAGGTTTTCGGGCCGAAAAACTGCGCACGCTGAAGCGTGGGGTCCCGATCTACCGCGCCAGCCCTCGATAGCGACTGCGGCAACGGAGAATCGGAATATCGAGCATCGTCAAAAGGCCCGGTGGCGCCTCCGTCACTGCCGGGATGGCGTTCACCAGAATGGCTGCCGTGGCCAGATCGCCGGGCGTTCCGCCGGGAATCCGGACGATCATGTTCGGCTCGCCGTGAATTGTGATTTCGTCATGGGGGTTGCGCGCTCCGAGGTACATCTGCAATTCGAGCCGGATTTTCTCGTTCCCCTCGACGATTGCCCATGCTGTGTTGCGAATGCCGGCAACCTGGCCAGGCGTGACATGGACGAACTCAGTTCGGATTTCGCTGTCCGCGAGGACGGGCTCGACCTTCTGCTCGATTCTTTCCCATTGCCAGTCGAGCCCGCGTGCAATCAGCGCCACCGATTCGGGCAGACCTACGTGGCCCACTTTCCCCTGTGCCGCCAGAGATTCGAACTCGGCGACAGGCAGGCCCGCTCCGATTTTGCGCTGAAGCGCCGCGCGTCGGGTGCTGGCGTTCACGACGCGCCGGCCCTCGATCCGATCCACGCGCCGGCAAGCGGCGGTTGTCACCATCGCCAGGGTATCAAGGACAAAACCCGGATTCACGCCCGTGCCCAAGATGGCCACCTTGTTGTCGAGTGCGACGAGATTGAGGTTGGCGGCCTCGCCCGGATGGTTTAGAGACGGAAAGGCCAACTCTTCGGTCGAGGAAACCACATTGGCACCATGCATGGCTGCTTGTTCGATCTGCTGTACAACGTCAGGCAGATGCGACGAGGTCGCGTGAACAACCACATCGGGGTCATTCGCTTCCAGGACGGCTTCGGCGTCGTTGGAAATCACAACGCCGCAGTCCTCGCGCAGACCCAGAATCTCACGGAGTGGACGGCCAACAAGGTCCGGATCGGTGTCAATTGCGCCGACGAAATGCAACGATAGACGTTCGAGCACCAGCCGACAAACCTCGCGGCCGATCGCTCCCACACCCATTTGGACGACCCGTAATCGTTCCATGTCCTTTTTTCTTCGGGCGAGTTGTCGGGAGCGCCACCTTGCGAATTCGCAAAAGTCGCCTCGTTGGCAATCCCAGCGATTTCTCGTTGTTGACAACCATTCCTTCGATGGCATACTCTAAAGCTTGTCGGTAAAGCAAGGAGTAAACAAACAAGGGCGGGTTTGATAATGTCTCAACGACTGATAGGGACGGTGATTGCAATGGCATCCATTTTCGCGACATGCGGCGGTGGGTCGTCTGGGCAGGAAGTTCACCGGTGCGCGGGGGCAGATCGCTGGTTTCCCGCCGATCCGGCCCGGCTACGTCAGAGCATCGAGCGCTATATGGACAAAGCGAAATTTGATATGCCCAAAGGCGAAGTTGTGGCGTTGATAGCGCCCCATGCCGGCTATGATTTCTCAGGACCAGTCGCCGGTTACAGCTACGCGGCGGTCCGTGGCAAGTCCTACAAGAGGGTTTTCGTCCTGGCGCTCAGTCACGGCTACCCGCTGGCAGCCGTGTCGGTGCTCGATGTGGACGCTTACGAGACACCCCTCGGCTCGATTCCTGTGGATCGCGAATGCGCCAAAGCGCTCTTGGCCAGCGGTGCGTTTCAAAGTGTTCCGGGCGCCCATTTGCGCGAGCACTCGGACGAGAACCAATTGCCTTTCCTGCAAGTTGCGCTCAAGCCCGAATGGAAACTGGTCTCAGTTCTGGTTGGGCAGGTCGGCGAGGCCGATCTCGAGGCGGCGGCCAAAGCGCTTCGCCCGTACATATTCGGTGACACGCTGATCGCGGTTAGCTCCGATTTCACCCACCTTGAAAACGCTATAGGCGAGCAGCAGAACAAGATGGACTTGGGCGCCGCCAATCTGTTGGTCGCGAAAGATTATCGGGGTTTCATCAACTATCTGCAAGGACCGCAGGAAACGATTTGCGGTCAAAGGCCGCTGGCTCTTTTGCTTAAGCTACTGGATAAAGATTGCACCGGCCACCTGCTCCAGCATCGCACATCGGGCGAGATGACGGGCAACTTCTCTTACTCGGTCGGCTACTGTTCGATCATTTACACAACGCCGACCAAGAAGCCGGCGCCTGTGGGCACCGCAGAGACAGCGAAGCCAAGTGCGGCGAACACTCCCGCAACTCCCGGCCTTCAGTCCGATCGCGTTGTGACGGCAGAGGAGGAGCAAACTCTTTTGCGCCTGGCGAGGGTGACATTGACCGAGTGGGTCGAGCGCGGCTCGAAGAAGGTGGACCTCTCGTCGTTCGATCTGACACCGCCACTGCGTCGCAAGTTGGGTGCTTTCGTTACCCTGCATTCGCATGGCGAGCTTCGCGGATGTATTGGCTATGTCGAGCCGATCAAGTCGCTCTACGAAACGGTCATGGACAATGCGCGACACGCGGCAACCGAAGATTCGCGTTTCCCGCCCGTTACAAAGAAAGAGCTGCGCGATATTGACATCGAAATCTCCGTTCTCTCACCCATGCGCAAGATCGCGGCGGTCAATGAAATTGTGATCGGCAAACATGGGTTGATGCTCAAAAAGGGTCTCTTCAACCAGGGGATTTTTCTGCCCCAGGTGCCTGTAGAACAGGGGTGGAACCTGGACCAGTATCTCGAAGGCATTTGCCGCAAAGCCGGTCTGCCCCAAGGCGCCTGGAAAGAAGGCGCCGAACTGTCTGTCTTCACCGCCCAGGTGTTCGGTGAGAAGAAATAGCACGCGGGCGGGAAATGCAATGAAACGATCACGTCGGCAGTTCTTGCGCCAGTCGCTCGCCTTGGCAGCGGGGGGCGCGGCGCTTTCTTGCTCGGCCGAACCTTCAAATCCAGTTACGCCTGCTGCCTCCACAAGCTCGACAAGGGCATTGGTTGTCCGCGCGCAACGGCCAAAGGTCACCGGCGATGCCAGCCGTCTCGATCCCACTGTTCTCGACGAGATGCTCGGCGCCGCCTTGATGCGCCTGACCAATACGGCGGACGCCGCTCAGGCGTGGAAGGCTCTCTTTTCGGCCAAGGATCACGTCGCTCTCAAAGTCAACACGCTCGGCGGAAAGGGCCTTTCAACCAATCCCGCCGTTGTCGAGGCGATCGTTCGGGGCCTGGTCGGGGCGGGCGTTGCCGAAAACCACATTCTCGTCTGGGACCGGTTCAACCGGGAACTGATCCGTGCAGGATTTCGGATCAACCAGAATGGCAAGGGCTATCTCTGTTTTGGCACGGAAGGCAGCTACGAGTCGGCTCTTACCAGTCAAGGTAAGATTGGCGGTTTTCTCTCGCCGCTTTTGACTCAGTTTCCGACCGCACTGATCAATGTCCCTATTGTCAAGGATCATAACTTGGCAGGTGTTGCCATCAGCACGAAAAACCTTTACGGTACGATTGATAACCCCAACCGTTACCACGATAACAACTGTGATCCCTATCTCGCCGACATGGCAAGCCTGCCAGTCATACGTCAGAAAATGCGCCTGATAATCTGTGATGCGCTCTATGCACAGTATGAGGCCGGGCCTGCTTTTCATCCCAAATTCCGGTGGGCCGCTAACACCATAATGGTCGCGACGGACCTCGTGGCGCTCGACACAACCGGCTGGCAGATGATTGAGGCCAAACGGCGCGAGGCAGGACTGAAGCCGCTGGCCGAGGTCGGGCGTCCGCCGCGTTGGCTGGCGACCGCCGCGTCACGTGGCCTTGGACAAAACAATCCAGCCAAAATCGAGGTCATAGATGTATGAGGTCGCACAGGCATCGTGCCTGTGACTAATCATGGGCAATCCGCCCGAGGCGGACATGCCACGAGAATTGAGGTGGGTGATTTATGAAGTTTCAGGATTCACTAGACATGGCATCATGGTCGGATCGCCGCGAATTCCTCCGCCAAGTGCTCAGCGGGGCATGTGCGACGTGCGCTCTTGCCAGCGGCGCGGCGGCGCAAGATGTCATGCCGGCCACCGAAGCGGAGGGCGTGGCGGCAGAATCAGACAAGTTTGTCGCGCCCGCGCGCCATTGGGAGAAGCGAGAAAACAAACGGGTCCTTTGCACGCTCTGTCCGCGCCAATGCGAGGTGGCCGATCTTGAGCGCGGCGGATGCGGCGTGCGCGAAAATCGCGGCGGTGAGTATTTCACCCTCGTTTACAACCGTCCCTGTTCGCTTAATGTGGACCCGATAGAGAAAAAGCCACTCTTCCACTTTCTTCCCGCTACGACGGCCTTTTCGACTGCCACCGCCGGCTGCAACATTTGGTGTCGTTTCTGCCAGAACTGGGCCATTTCGCAGCGACGCCCTGAACAGGTTCGCGCCGTCTATGTCAAACCCGAGGAGCTGGTCACGTTGGCTCAACGCGAAAGCTCGCCGACCATCGCCTTTACCTACAATGAGCCTGTTGTCTTTTATGAATGGATGTACGACGTGGCCGAAGCGGCCAAGAAACACGGTGTGCGGACTGTGGCGATCTCGAACGGCTATATTCAGAAGAAGCCGTTGCGTGAATTGTGCCAGGTCCTCAGCGCCATCAAGATAGATCTCAAGGCTTTTACCGAGAAGTTCTATAAGGAACTATGCGACGGGCAGATCAAGCCGGTTCTCGACACGCTGGTGGAACTCAAGAGTATCGGCATCTGGTTTGAGATCGTCGTGTTGATCATCCCGACGCTGAACGATGGCGAGCAGGAATGCCGCGATATGGCAAAATGGGTGGTCCAAAACCTCGGCCCCGATGTCCCAATGCATTTCTCGTGTTTCCACCCGGTGTATATGTTGAACAATTTGCCAAGCACATCGCCGCGGGTCGTCGAGCGTAACCGCAAGATCGCCATGGAGGAAGGCGTTCGTTATGTCTATGTGGGCAATGTTCCCGGTTCGTCGGGCGAGAACACGTTCTGCCACAACTGCCGAAAGCAAATCATTGACCGCTATGGCTATCACACGACAAGTCGGATCACCGCCGAGGGCAAGTGTCCCAACTGCGGGACGGCGATCCCGGGTGTGTGGAAATGATGTGAGTTTTAGGGGCGCAGCCCGCCTCAAGGCGGGCTGCGCCCTTACCGCCGGGTCGGCGGCAGGCGTTTTGGGCTTGACACCGGAAGGTGGCCGTTGAAAACATTCCCAACGTTTTCACGAGCGGGAATAGCTCAGGTGGTAGAGCACAACCTTGCCAAGGTTGGGGTCGCGGGTTCAAATCCCGTTTCCCGCTCCAGTGATGTCGCGGCTGGGGCCAAAACCCGGCCGCGACACCCGTTTTGGGTGGCACGGGCATCCTGCCCGTGATGGCGTCATAGCCAAGATGCCCATGCCACCATGGATAGCCAACATTAACAAAATCAAGCGGCCAAACTTCTGAAGAACAGGCGGTGCGGCCGCTTTCGTTATTTGTATAGTGGCCAGAATGAGCGCCCCGAGAATCATTGCGTGGCCGGTTCGGTGGCTTGTCCTGCTGCCCTTGTACAGCTCCTCTGGCGGCGAAAAGCGTCTCTTTCTTTCCTGGGTCGCAAATGGGCAAGCGTCAGTTACGACAAGACCTCCTGTGGCGGACGGATTCAGGCAAGCCAGAGCAGCCACGGGTTGTCCAGATTCCACAAAACCAAAGCCTGTGCGCCAAACCAAGAACCATGTTTATAATTCTGGACGTTTGGTCGTGCCCGTTGGCGGTTCCATGTAATCCATGGTTCGGCGAAGAACTTTCTTGATTGAGGGGCACGGCGAGACGAATATCAGGGCCACAGAGTTTCGGTCACCCCAGGAGACAAACGAAACAACAATGCTCTGTCCGGTGTGTAATCTCGAAACGATCATTCTCGAGCTCGATCAGGTGGAAGTGGACTACTGCCGGAAGTGCAAGGGCATGTGGCTCGACCCGGGCGAGTTGGAACTTCTGCTCGAGATGACTAATGCGGAGACGGGACCTCTCCACCGCGCGATCAGCAGCGGTGGGCGAAAGGTGGCGGGTCAAAAGAGGCGCTGTCCCGTGTGTCGCAAGAAGATGCTCCAGGTCGAGATCGAAGGGCCGCCGCGCGTTGTCGTGGATCGCTGCCGCCGAGGGCACGGTCTTTGGTTGGACGACCGCGAGTTGGGTCAGTTGATCGAATCCGCTGGCGGTTCACCCGAGACCGAGGCGGTGGCGCGACTGTGTGGCCGATTGCTCCGAAGTGAACGGGCAAGATCGCAAAACGGCGAGGGCCATGTGGGAACAAATCCGAGCCAATAAGCGAAAGTCGTTTCTCCTCGTCGTCTTCATGGCGTGCCTTCTGATCGCGCTGGGTTATGCCATTGGTTTTGCCGTTATGGGACGGCCTGAAGGGGGAATGCAAGGCGTCGCCATTGCAGCAGTGGTCTGGCTCGTGCTTTGTGTGACCGCATTCGCGGGCGGCGATGGGATCATGTTGGCAACAGCCGGGGCGCGACGGATCGAAAAGAGCGACATGCCGCAACTGTTCAACGTGGTCGAGGAGATGACAATTGCGGCGGGTCTGCCCAAGATGCCCGAGGTCTATCTGATCGAGAGCAATGCACCCAACGCGTTTGCCGTTGGATCGCCCAAGCGGGCAGCCGTGGCCGTGACGACGGGGCTGCTTTCGCGCCTCAACCGCGATGAACTTCAAGGAGTAATCGCGCACGAGATTGGCCATGTCGTCAATCTCGACTGTCGTTTCATGGTGCTGGCTGGCGTTGTGGTGGGTGCGATCGTATTGATCTCGGACATGTTTCTTCGGGGACTTCGCTATGTCCGCTATGGCGGTCGTGGCCGAAGCTCGCGCGGTGGCGGACAGGCGCAGCTGCTTCTTTTTCTGGTGGCGATCGTTCTGGCTGTTCTGGCTCCGATCTTTGCGCGCCTGCTGTATTTTGCTTGTTCGCGCAAGCGCGAGTATCTGGCCGACGCCTCGTCGGCGCGCTTCACGCGTTACCCCGAGGGTCTGGCATCGGCTCTGGAAAAGATCGAGGGGGCTTCGCTCAACTTGGCGGACGTCAATCGGGTTGTCGCGCCGATGTATATCATCAACCCACTCCAGGCGAAAAGTGCTTTCAGTCTGTTCTCCACTCATCCGGCCACGAGCGAGCGAATCCGGATTCTGCGCTCCATGGCCGGCGGGGCTTCCTATGCGCAATACGAAGCGGCCTATCGCAACGCCAGACGGGGGGCGGGACTGTTGGGCGCTTCGGCGCTGGCCGATCAGGCCGAGGTGCCCGTGCGGCCAGCCAGCGCCGAGACCGAGCCACCCATGGCCAGTCGCCGCCGCGATGCCATGGATGCGATTCACAGGCTCAACGGCTATCGTTTTGGGCAATGTAGCTGTGGGACGCGCATCAAGGTTCCGCCTATCTATACCGCTAGTCAGATCCTTTGCCCTTCCTGTGGGAAATCGGTGACGATTGGCGGGCAGAGTCGGGCGGCGCCAGCGAGCGAGCCGGTGCATCTTCAACTCGAAGGCAGCCACACGTGGCGGACGATAGAGTGCCCGTGTGGGGCAGCGATTCCGATCAGCCCGAGCTTTGGCGGTCAGCGCATTCGGTGCGCGAAGTGCGGCAGGCGGATCGAAATCGAAGAGACACAGTAAAGCACAGCGTTCGAATCCTTGCCGGCTTTTGCAGCGAGGGAACCCGCGCAGGAGAATTCTTGACGGTTGCCACGCGGCCCGCTAAGGTACCCAATGTTTGTGCCGCGGTCGGGGCGTAGCGCAGCCTGGTAAGCGCGCGTGCCTTGGGAGCACGAGGTCGGCGGTTCAAATCCGCCCGCCCCGACCAAGAATAGCAGCCCGCCCTTAACAGTAGGCCCGACGGTCCTGTCGGGCACCTTTTTGTGTGCCAGGCTGTCGTGTGTGGGTGGACGTGAGAGCCATCATGGTGCGTTGCGCCACCCAGAAAGGCATGAAAAAGGTTCGGTGTTCACGCTTTAGCGTGGTTCCATTTTCCAACCTGAAGGTTGAACACCGAACGGATTTTCGTGAGAGTCCTCTGCGGGCCGCGGTGAGCGGAACTGCCGGCCCCGACAAGGGTGTCTGCCGCGAGGCGGAATCTGAAGGAAGGCGGCGGGGCAAAGTTCGGACTCGACGAATCCGCCTCAGGCGGAAACCGGCTCGAAGGCCGGCGCGGCGGGGTAATCCGCCGTACGGCGGACAATGGACGGGGCCGCCCAATCCCGACCCGGACACGCGCGACAGTGCAAGCGAGCCAAAGCCATCGCCGATGTTCTCCGCAGCCTTGGGTTGCGGGAGGCGTGGGCTTGAAGGCTGGCGCTATCGGGCAAAGGCTGGTGGTGCATGGTCGGTAGCCCCCTCAAGCCGCCGAAACCATGACCAACCTGTGGCTCCAGACTCAGGGACTCGTCCGCCTGACCATCAAGTACGCCGAGTTGCAACAGTAGAAGAAACCGCCGGATACGGTGACTATGTCCGGTGCTGTGGGAAGTCGGGGGCCGTGAGGCTCCCTCCTGCCCGATTTGAAAGCTCAAAACTCGGAGCTCGAAACCCGCAACTGCTCCTATGCCAGCATCGTCTTTATCTTCCCTTCGTCCAACTCCAGGCCCAGGCCTGGGCCGGTCGGAACGGTCAGGCGACCGTTCTTGAATTCGAGTGGGTTTTTGAAAAGAGAGTGGAGCGGGCTTCTGAGGCCGCCGTGGGCGAGTTCTTGAGCTGTGTCGCCTGGGACGAATACCGAGGTGAACTGTAGATTGGCGGCTTCGCCGATCGTGGGTGATGTCTGGTGCGGGCAAAGCCCCTTGTGGTGGATTGAAGCCAGCGCTGCGATCTTGATCGCCTCGGAGAAGCCCGCGCATTTGATCAGGTCGGGCTGGAGAATGTCGGGATTGGCCTTTTCAATGAGATCGCGAAACTGCCAGCGGGTGTATTCGTGTTCGCCGGCGGCCACGGGAATATCTACAGCCTCGACCACCTTGGCGTATCCCGCATAATCGGTTTGCGCCACAGGCTCCTCGTAATGAATCACATTGAATTCCTCGATTGCCTTCCCGACGCGAATCGCCGTCTGGACCGAGTAACCGTTGTTAACGTCGTACTTGAGCTCGATGTCCGGACCGATGGCCTCGCGGACGGTCGCCAGAACTTCAAGATCGTGTTTAGCATTGGCGTCGGGTACCGTTGGTCCATAGTCCATGCGAATCTTGACGGCGGTGAAGCCGTCGTTGACGGCCTCTTCAGCCAGTTGCGCCATTTCCTTAGCTGTCTTGCGCGCGCCGCCGCCGATGCTGGAATACATCCGAACCGAGTCGCGCCGCTTGCCGCCGAGAAGCTGCGAGACCGGCAAGCCGGCGACTTTTCCAAGAATGTCCCAAAGCGCAATGTCCACACCCGCCAACGCTTCGGGTTGAAGACCCATCACGCCTTGCTTGTAGGTGCGATAGAAAACCGTTTCCCAGCAGCGCTCGATGTCGAGCGGGTTCTTGCCAGTGAGAAGCGGCGCAAAGGCGGTTTTGATCAATTCAGCGGCCACACGGCTGTTCATCGGGCTGACTTCGCCGATGCCCGTGATGCTCTCCGAGGTTCGAACCAGTACAAAACATCTTCCCTCGCGCAGCAAAAGTGGTTCGACGGCCGTGATCCGCATTTTCTTATTCTCGGCAGCCAGCACCCCCATCGTGCCGTAAATGGGTGTCAACATCGAGCCACCCGCGGCGGCTCCAACCCATCGAAGAAAATCCCTGCGATTGACTTGTGGCATGATTCTCCTCCAACCGTCGTGGCATGTCCGCCTCAGGCGGATTGCCCATGATTTCTCACCGGTAGAGATGCCCGTGCCACCTATCTATCCAAAATACGACACATCCAATTGCGTGGCGGCGCGGTATTCGTCCAGGCGGGCAACGGGCATTGTTCCCGGCGCACCCTTGACCTTTTCGGGATCGGTTTCCGCCTCGCCCTTGACGCCGATCAGCGCTTCGGCAAAGGCATCCAGCGTCGCGCGAGTTTCCGTTTCGGTCGGCTCGATCAACATGCACTCGGCGACGATCATGGGAAAATAGACGGTCGGTGCGTGGAACCCATAGTCGAGCAAGCGCTTGGCGAAATCCCCCGCCTTGACCCCGGTCTTCTTGGCGATTTCGTTCAATGAAATGACAAACTCGTGCATGCAGAGTTGGGGAAAAGGAATCTCGAAGTGGTCGCGCAACCGAGCGCGAAGATAGTTGGCGTTCAGCACCGCCATCTCGCTGTTGCGCCGCAGCCCTTTGAGGCCATGAAGAAGGATATAAGCATAGGCGCGAATGGCCACACCGACGTTGCCCTGGAAGGCGCTCAGGCGGCCAATCGAAAGAGGACGATCTTCGGTCAGGAATAGTCGGCCATCGGCGCTTCGGACCAAACACGGCACGGGCAGGAAGGGTTCGAGATGCGACTTGACGCCGACCGGCCCGCTTCCTGGTCCGCCACCGCCATGGGGAGTGGAGAATGTCTTATGCAGATTCAGGTGAACAACGTCGAAACCCATATCGCCTGGCCGCGCCAGACCTGCGATGGCATTGAGATTGGCACCGTCGTAATACATCTGCCCGCCCACTGAATGAACTTTTTCGGCGATCTCGACAATGCGGGTCTCGAAAACCCCAACCGTGTTGGGGTTGGTCAGCATCATCCCCGCCACCTGGTTGTCGAGATGGCGTTCGAGGTCTTCGAGATCGGTTGTCCCATCGGCAAGAGAGCGGATCGTCTCGACGGTCATGCCCGAAAGAACGGCGCTGGCGGGATTGGTGCCGTGCGCTGATTCGGGGACAAGAACGGTCGGGCGGGACTTGCCTTCGCGGTGAACGTGATAAGCCTGGATGATGCTCATGCCGCAGAATTCGCCCTGTGCGCCCGCCGCCGGATTGAGCGTAAAGGCGTCCATGCCGCAGATGGCGCCAAGCCAATCTTCCAGTGCAGCCATCACCGCCAGTATTTCTTGCGTATCGTCGGCGTCCTCGAGCGGATGGAGCGAGGCGAACCCGTCCAAGCGCGCCACGTCTTCGCACAGCCGCGGATTGTATTTCATCGTGCAAGAGCCAAGCGGGTAGAAGTGCGTGTCAACGGAGAAGTTTTGCTGCGAAAGGCGCGTGAAATGGCGAACCACATCAAGTTCGGTCAGCTCGGGAAGCCGCGCCGGCTGTGCGCGCAGCGCCTCAGCAGGCAGCCATCGTGAAGGATTGGCGTCGGCAACGATTGGATCGGGCAAAGTCACGCCCGATCGCCCGGCGGCGCTTTTCTCAAAAATCAGTTCCATCGGCAATTCTCCTTATCGTGGCACGGGCATCCTGTCCGTGAATAAAACCTTTCGAGCACAAGCAGGTGCACAAGCACGCAACTAATCCTAAATCACAGGCAGGATGTCTGTTTCACTTTCAATACATCGGCCAGAGCTTGAACGTAGTCATCGCAGTCGCGCTGTGATTTCGTTTCGGTCGCACACACCAAGAGCAATCGCTCGTCCCAATCAGTTGACCAGCGCGATAGAGGCCAACCGGCCAGAAAACCACGCTTTTTCATCTGGCGAACGACGGTTTCCGCCGAAGTGGGCAGTCGCAAGACAAACTCGTTGAAGAATGGCTGCTCCCAGGCGGCAGAGATACCGTCGAGAGCCTGGAGACGGCCGTAAAGATAATGCGCTCGGTCGAGATTGAGGAGCGCCACTTTGCGCAATCCTTCTTTGCCGACAAGCGATAGATAGACCGTGACGGCAAGGGCGCAAAGCGCCTGGTTGGTGCAAATGTTCGACGTGGCGCGCTCTCGGCGAATGTGCTGCTCGCGCGTCTGAAGCGTCAGGACAAAGCCCGTCCGGCCTTTGCGGTCGAGCGTGCGTCCCACAAGACGGCCCGGCAGGCGACGCGCCAACGACTTGCGCACCGACATGAACCCGACATAGGGACCACCAAAGCTGAGGGGAATGCCCATTGGTTGGCCGTCGCCGACCGCAATATCCGCTTCCCACTCGCCCGGTGGCTTGAGCACACCAAGCGACAATGGGTTGACGACCGCAATGCCAAGCGCCCCTCGGTCGCGTGCCAAACGGGCAACCGTTTCGGCCGGCTCGATGCAACCAAACGCATTGGGCTGAGACACGACGATGGCCGCCAGATCGTGCTCAAGTCCGATTTGCCCGAGCGCCTCGCTGTCGGTCACGCCCTGGGCAAACGGCAGTTCAACAAGTTGGATGTTCAAATGGCGCGTGTAGGTCTCGATCACGCGGCGATAGGCGGGGTGAAGACCGCGCGCCAACGCCACGCGCGTTCGGCCCGTGTGGCGCACAGCCAGGATGACAGCCTCGGCCGCCGCCGAAGCACCGTCATAGAGCGACGCATTGGTCACGTCGAGACCCGTCAGTGCGCAGATCAGGCTTTGATATTCATAGATCGCTTGAAGCGTCCCCTGACTGGCCTCCGCCTGATAGGGCGTATAGGCCGTGAAGAACTCGCCCCGTCGAAGGATGTGATCTACGGCGGCGGGAATGAAATGCTCGTAGGCCCCCGCGCCAAGAAACGACCGATAGTGATGGACACCGCGGTTTCGACCGGCCAACCGTCGGCACTCGGCCGCCACTTCCATTTCCGGTTGTCCCGTCGGCAGCGCGGCAAAACACTCATCGTTGGCGCGGACCGGAATCGTCTCGAACAACGTCTCGATCGAAGTGATCCCAATTGTTTTCAGCATCGTCTCGATTTCCGCTGGTGTGTGCGGAGCGAAAACCATTCTTCTTGCCTCCAAAAGAGGGGTGCGCCGGGAACCTATGGCTGACACCGTGAGCTTGCAAGCGAAAAACCCTTCGGACTGGGAAGGGCCGGCAACCCGTCGCACAGGGACAAGACCATCAGGCAAGAGAATGCCCTAAGTGTTTAGCGATGGTTGCCAAAGGGTGAAACTATCACAGGCAAGATGCCTATACCACCGAACAAAATCAATTCTCGGGTCGGTGGTATGGGCTTCCAGCCTGTGTTTTTTGCTGGCGCTAAATACATACAGAATGCCCGACGACGGCGCAAGCCAGTTAGAGCGAAACGGATACGGCTTTTGGTGTTCGGATCAGGAGATAGAATCTTCCAACTTTCGCAAAATCAGTTATCAATATCGTCACGGCCATTATCTGAGGCAAGCGGTTTCATGGTCGAAAGTAACCCCAAAACCCCAACTTTACTATTGATTGCTGCCAAGGCACGTGCTAGATATAGTATGGTGTAACGCTAAAGAGGCTCAATATGCTGTATGATCGGCTGCGCAAGAACTCCGATCAGAATGAGAGCGTGACTACAGGCCGTCAGACGAAAGCATCGGTGGGTGGTCTGGAAACAGGTCGCTCCGAATAGTGGTTCGGCTCAACCACCCGCAAATGTTCCAACGACCGTAGAAAACCCAGAGGAAGCGGGAGAAGCGGAATGTTTTTCAAGCGATTGGAGATGGTCGGTTTCAAATCCTTTGCCACCAAAACCGTCATCGAATTCCTGCCGGGGATTACCGTCATCGTTGGCCCGAATGGTTGCGGGAAGAGCAACATTTTTGACGCTGTAAGATGGGCCCTCGGCGAACAGCGCCCTCGATCCTTGCGCGGGCAGAAAATGGGCGATGTCATCTTCGCGGGCAGCGCTTCGTACAAAGCACAGGCGATGGCATCGGTCGCTCTGGTCGTGAACAATGAGGACCGGCGATTGCCCATAGACTTTTCCGAGGTCCAGGTCGCTCGGCGGCTTTACAAGGTGGGCGCAGACGAATACGAAAGCGAGTATTTGCTCAATCGCACCGCCTGCCGGCTTCGTCAAATCACCGACCTGTTCATGGACACCGGCGTTGGGACCGATTCCTATTCGATCATGGAACAGGGCCAGGTGGATTTCATCATCAACGCGCGGCCATCCGAACGGCGGTTCCTTTTCGACGAAGCCGTTGGCATTTCGAAATACCGCACTCGCCGCGAGGAAGCCCTGCGCAGGCTCGAGCGCACCGAAGCCGACTTGCTTCGGTTGGGCGACATTCTCTCCGAGCTCAAGACCCGTCTGCGGTCGCTCAAAATCCAGGCCAACCGCGCGGAACGATACAAACAGCTGGTGGGCGAACTCCGACAGCTCGAGCGCAACCTGCTCCTGCTCGCCTACAAGGAGCTGGTGATTCAAAAGCGGGCGGTGGATGCGGAGTTTGATGAGCGAAATGCGGCCCTTCAGGGTCTCGTGGCCCAGATGGCTCGGCTCGAACAGTCAATGCTCGACAGGCAGCTCGAGGTCGAGCGCCTCGAACGCGAGGTTCAGGCGGCCCACCTTCGGCGTGCGGAGCGGAAAACTGAACTGGAGCGCGCCCAGAGTCAACGTGCGGTTTTGCGCGAGCGGATCGAAACGACCGAAACCCAAATGCGCCGCGACGAGACACAAATCCGCGAGCTGCGACAGCTGCGCGATCAAACCGTTGAGCGCCGCGAACGAGTTGGATTGCAGGTCCGCGAAGTGACCGAAGAGCTTTCTCGTCTCGAAAGCGAACACAAGGCGCGCCGCGATCACTTTGACGAGCTGCTGCGCTCGCAGTCCGATGCCCGTGAGCGCCTGGTGGAGTTGCGCGAAAAGACTCGCCAGGCGGTCGAAGAGAAAACCCGTCAGGAAAACGAGCGCCGGATTGCCTCGCTCATGAAGCAGCAGGCCGACGAAAATCTCGCCCAGGCGCGTTCGCAACTCGAACAGGCCGCCACCGGCCACACGGCGTTGGGCGAATGCCTCGAACGGCTGGAGGACGAGCGGACGGCTCAGAACGAGTCGGTCGCCCTTCTGGAAGCACAGGTCGAGCGGCTGGAATCCGCCGAACGCGAGAGAGCCGAGCAACTCCGTGCGCTGGAACAAGAAAAAGCCACTGCGGTCGGTCTTCGCCACGAGGCCGAGTCGCGTCGGCAGGCGCTCCGAACACTCCAGGAGAATTATGAGGGCTATGTGCGAGGGGTCCGTGAGGTGATGAGCGCCGCGGGACGAGGCGAAATCGGCGGCATCGTGGGGATCGTCGCCAACCTGCTCGAATCGTCTCCTGAAAATGAATTCGCCATCGAAACCGCCCTGGCGGCCCATTTGCAGGACATTGTCGTGGAAAGCGAGTCCGACGCTCTCGCCGGAATCGAGTTCTTGCGCTCCGGCCAGATCGGTCGCGCTACATTCCTGCCACTGGATCGGCTGGCTTGCCCACCGTCCGGCCCGACGGTGAAGGCGCTCGTGGGACGGCCTGGTGTCGTTGGCATGGCGGTCGAGATAGTCCGAACACACCCGCGCCTTCGTCCGGTGGCCGAGATGTTGCTTGGCCATACAGTGATTGTCGGGAGCGTCGAAACGGCTCAGGGATTGCGTGCGAAAGGCCATCAAGTTCGTTACGTCACGCGCGACGGAACGATCCTTGCCGCCGACGGCGCCGTGACCGGCGGCCATGTTCGTCCCAGCGGTCTGTTTGGCCGCGAGCGCGAGATTCGCGAACTTGGCGAGCGAATCCAGGAACTCGATCGGAAGATTGCCGGTATCGAAACGCGCATCGAGGAACATCGTGCCGCCATCGAGGCTACCGCGGCCGAACGCGAGACCTTGAACGGCAAGATCAACTCGGCACGAAACGCGCTTGTCCATATCGAAAGCGAAATTCGGCGAACCACCGACGACCGTTCGCAGGCCCAACGCGCGCTCGAACAAGCCAATCACGAAGTCGAGCGTCTGACTCAGAAGATCAACGAGTATGAGCGCTCACTGGAAGAGCACCAGTGCATTCTCGAAGAAAGCCATGCGCGAGCCGCCGAGCTCGAGGCCCAACTGACCGAAGGCGAGATGGCCCGCGAAAGCCACGACCAGCAGGTCAATCTTCTGCAAGAGGCGCTCGCCCACTTGATGGCGCAAGCGTCTGCGGCGCGCGAACGTCTTGAATCCAGCCAGCGACGCCTGACCGAGCTCGACGACGAAGTCGCCCGCTGTGAGGAGCAAATTGGACAGCACACCCAGCACCTCGACTCACTCAGCCAGTCCCTCGACCAGGCTTGCGCCGAAATCGAGGGCACCAAGCACCAGATCGAACAATTGACGATGACATTGGAAGAAGACGACCGCGTTCTAACCGAGCGGTCGAGTGAACGAGACACGGCATCGGCCGAGACTCAGCGGCTCCAGCACGAACTTCACGCTCTCCAACGCCAGCGCAATGAGCAACAGAACGAAATGCACGAGATTGATCGCCGCCGTGCGCAGTGCGAGATCCAGTGCCAGAACCTCGACGACCAGGCACGCGAGAAGTTCCGTTCACCGATCGAACAATTGGCCCAGGCCGCCGGGACGATCGAGGCTTCGCGCGAGCAACTGGTCAACGAAATCGCCGCGTTGCGCACCCGGATCGAGTCCATGGGCGAAGTCAATGTCATCGCCATCGAGGAGCACCGCCAGCTGTCCGAGCGCTACGAGTTTCTCGAACGCCAGAGAACCGACCTCGAAGAAGCCAAAGCGTCGTTGCTGAAGACAATCCGCACGATTGACGAGACCACGACCGAGATGTTTACCAAGGGAATGACGGCAATTCGCCAGCGCTTCCATGATACATTCCGGCGGCTTTTCGGCGGAGGGCGGGCCGACTTGATCCTGACCGAACCCGAGGATTTACTGAATTCGGGCATCGAGATTCTGGCGCAACCGCCCGGCAAGCATCTCCAAAGCATCACGCTTCTTTCGGGCGGCGAAAAGGCGATGACCGCCATCGCCCTGCTGTTTGGGATTTTTCTCTATCGGCCAAGTCCCTTTTGCGTTCTCGACGAAATTGACGCGTCGCTCGACGACGCCAACATCGAACGCTTCAAGAGCATGGTTCTCGAATTCAGCAAGGACGTGCAGTTCATCATCATCACTCATAACAAGCAGACCATGGCTTTGGCGGACACGCTCTATGGGGTGACGATGGAAGAAGCCGGTGTCTCGAGGATCGTTTCGGTCCGCTTCGACCAGGTGGAACAAACCGCGCTGGTGGGGTGAACGGCGGAGAGCGGGGTGCAAAACCGCTTGACACGCGCCGCTTGCGAGCGAGACTATGCCCTTGAAGACCGAAAGTGAATTGGAGCTGGATCGCCGGAGAAGAAAAGAACGAGCTTGCGGCGCCGAGGAGCTTGAGGTATTCAGAGGGACATGAGAACGGATGAGTGCGCCATCAAGTGCGGTGATTGTGCGCAAGTTTTGCGCGAGTACGCAGACAACTTCTTTGACTTGATTTTCACATCTCCACCCTATGCAGACTCCCGCACAAGGACGTACGGCGGAATTGAGCCGGATGAATATGTGAATTGGTTCCTCCCACGGAGTGAGCAATTCCTCCGCGTTCTCAAACCCACCGGGACTTTCATCGTCAACATAAAGGAAAAGGTGGTCGGTGGTGAAAGGCATACTTATGTCATCGAACTTATCCTTGCCCTCCGGAAACAAGGATGGCTCTGGACCGAGGAGTTCATCTGGCACAAGCGCAATTGCCACCCTGGGAAGTGGCCGAACAGATTTAGAGATGCGTGGGAGCGCTGCCTGCAATTCAACAAGTCGAAGCATTTCCAGATGTTCCAAGAAAGCGTCATGGTTCCCATGGGAAAATGGGCCGAAAGACGTTTGAAGCATCTTGGGAAGAACGACGTCATTCGTTTCGATTCGCAGGTGGGAAGCGGATTCGGGAAAAACATTGCAAACTGGATCGGGAGAGACAAGGCGTACCCGTCCAACGTGCTGCATTTGGCCACGGAAACAGACAACCGCAATCATAGTGCGACATTTCCCCGAGCACTCCCTGAGTGGTTCATCAAGCTGTTCACGAAACAAGACGATTGGGTTCTTGATCCATTTGCCGGCTGTGGAACCACATGCGAAGTGGCCGAAAAACTTGGAAGAAATTGGGTGGGAATAGACATTGTGGCGCACTACGTCGAGCTCGCGCGCCAGAAGGTGAAACCTGTTCAAATGATGCTCTGCGAAAAGGCTGCGCAATATGGAAAGCGTTTCGAAAGAGGGAATCATCCGCTTCATTGAACCGAGGATCCAAGAGTTCCACGCTCGGCGGCTTGAAAACCTCCTCACCCTTCGGCTGAAGATAATTCTATCGCGAAAGAATCCGTACCTGTTTCGGGCCAAGAACCAGACGAGTGCTCACGAGTTGGTGAAAACGATTCTCGACGCCCATCTCTCATCGCAAGAGGAGGGGATCTTCGGCCGATTTCTCGAAGAACTGGCTGTATTCATTTGCGGTAAGGTCCACGGCGGCAAGAAATCGCCGGCAGAGGGAATAGACCTGGAATTCGATAAGGAGGGAACCGTTTATCTCGTTTCAATCAAGTCTGGCCCAAACTGGGGCAATAGTCGGCAGATTGCCCGGATGAAGGATGACTTCAGAAAAGCGAAAAGAATTCGCGGTGCCAATCTACGGGGTCTCAAGGTGGTTGCCGTAAACGCCTGTTGCTACGGCAAGGACGATAAGCCAGACAAAGGGGACTACTTGAAGCTCTGTGGACAACGCTTTTGGGAATTGATCTCTGGAAAGGAACAGCTTTACACTGACATAATCGAGCCCTTGGGCCACAAGGCCAAGGAGAAGAATGAACAGTTCCAAGCTGAATACGCCAAGGTCGTCAACAAGTTTACGCTTGAATTCTCCAAGGAATATTGCGCTTCTGATGGCTCGATATTGTGGAACAAGCTGGTCCAATTCAACTCAGGAAAGAGCGCGAGATAGAAAACCATCCAAGAAGGCGCTGGAGGGGACCCGGCGGGCGGGGATCATATTGAGTTTCTGCTTGTTGCAACGTTTCCGTGAGCTATTGAGCGTCTGCGCTGGAAATCGCCGTGCCACTCACCGCCGACCTTGGCCTGAGGTATTGGAACCGCAATTCTGTTTGCGTGGTTAACCGCACGTATGGAAAGGAGCGGACGGAGAATGATCCGGTGGATGGCTCGAATCGTGATGGCAGGCTTCGTGGGAGCGATGGTCGCCGCATGGGTCAGCTGTGGGGGCGATGTCCGCAACGACCCCTGGCTTGTCGAGAAGCTCAAGGAGGTGGACAATCAGATCGCAAAAACGAAAGATTTGCCCATCAAAGTTCAGGACCTCAACGCGGATGTCGCCTCGTTGAGGGACGAGATCGCGCGCTTGAGAGGTGGCGGTGGGGTAACCACTACGCCCGTGGCGCTGGCGGTTTCGGTCAGATCGCTCAACCAACGCCTGGCGGAGCTGGACATGCGCCTTCAGCAACTCGAGGTGGCCGTCAGGACAAGAGGGGGAGCGCCCTCCTCGAAAGCGACGGCAGCGCCCGCGGCAACGCCTGCGCCTCCCGCTCCGACTCCTCCGCCGATAGCGCCCAAGGCCACGCCAATTGTGTTGCGCACAACGCCGCCCGCCGCCGGACCGACCACAGCGACGGCGCCCGGCGTCAAGCCCGGGGCAAAACCCAGGAAACCTGGCCTGGTCGAGGCACCAAGCGCCCCACGTGGGTATTACTACACGGCGGTCCAGGGCGATACGGTCAAGAGTGTTGCGACAAAGTTTAATCTGGCTGTCGAGGATTTTTGCAAGGCCAATACATTTATTAGACCCGATTCGGTTCTCATGCCGGGGCAGTCATACTGGATTCCGGTGCCGAAGAAGTAGAGCCGGCTGCGTCGGTTGCGTCGCTGGCTTTTCTGTCGCCTCGCGGTTGAACTTCCCGAGGCGACTTTCCTTTACGGGCAGGGTCATTGGATTATTGCCGGCAGGTCGTTCCCATGACCGTTGAACGACAGATTGCTCAATTGCGCGTCATTCGCAAACGCTCAGGCCAGCGCGTCGTCGTCGAGATGGACGGCGGCGAGGCGATGGAGATTGATCCCGAGATCGTTGTTCGCGCCGCCCTCAAGACAGGCGCTCTAATCAGCGAAGCGATGATCGAGCAATTGCGCCGCGAAGATGAGTTGCTTCGGGCGCGGCGGCGACTGACGGCTTACCTGGCGCTTCGGGTGAAGTCTGTCGCCGATGCGCGAGTGTATCTCGAAAAGGCAGGATTCAGTGAGTCGGCCATCACCGCGGCGATCGAGAATGCGGCCGAACACGATTTGCTCGATGATCGCCGTTTTGCGGAGCGTTACGTGCGCACGCGGCTCAAGACGACCAGACTGGGCCCCTTGCGCTTGGTGGCCGAATTGATCTCGCACGGCATCGAACCTTCGCTCGCCGAAGAGATTGTCCAACCGCAATTCCGCCGTGACTGGCAGATTCAGGCCGCCCAAACGCTCGCCTCGAAGTTGAGAAGTGAGAGGCCGAAAGTCAGAGGCGGGAAGTCAGAGGCCAAGCCGCTGTATGATGCTTTGAGGCGGCGTGGCTTTGAAGACGATGTGGCGCGCGAAGTCGCCGAACGTGCCACGCGAAGAAGGTAGTTGGCTTCGGCTCGAGCGCGGCGACCCAAACGTTTCCTTACCTGCCCGGCTTGCTTTGCGATCCTTGCCGGCGCGGCTGTGAACATCTCGGTTTTGTCTAGGGGTTCGGGGGGTTCAATTTGGTCAAGGAGAGGGAGCTTGTGAGGGGGACCTTTTTCGCAAAGGTCTCCCCTCACACACCCCTCCAAAACTTCTGCGCCTTCCTGCGTTCGCTCGTGCCTTTCG
>Ga0315280_10000563_pt1 | contig 68238 bp, 57 predicted proteins | sample YL17G06_40_MG_FD_203697 | JGI IMG/M metagenome (GOLD analysis project Ga0315280, IMG submission 203697) | Sediment microbial communities from Yellowstone Lake, YNP, Wyoming, USA - YL17G06_40 | ecosystem: Environmental > Aquatic > Freshwater > Lake > Sediment | place: USA: Wyoming | collected... | reverse complement strand
TTATGAAGAGGGATTGGGAGGGCAATTGTAAGAGATTGAGGTGCTATCGTGGAGAAGGAAAGCAATGAGGCTGGCCGGGAAAACTCCGCTTCGGGCTGCGCCCTCCGCTCCGTTTTCCCGTCCCCAATCTGGCCATTTGACAGGAGGGGATAAAGGGGAGGGTGAAGATTGATCAAGAAATTCAATCACCCCCTCCCTCCCCTGTCCCTGCCATCCCCTGTCCCTGTTGCCCAAAACACGCGAGCCTGTCAAAAACCTTAAATCGCCCCCCTCAACCCCCGCATCATAAACTATAGAGGACGGTGCAATGCAGTTTTGGAATGGTGCAGTAAAGCTGGGTTGGGCAATAATAATCCTTACGCTTCCCCACGCATTATTGTCGCAAAAGAGCGATCAAAACGAGTTTTGCCCCGAGGCTTTTATCACCCCCCTCCCCAATTATTCCAGCTTGGGCAAAGCCCTGGCAATGAGATACGAGCCCGAGCTTATCTTAATGGCGCTCCGGGCAAAGCAGGAACTCAAAACCGACCGGATTGAACTCCTTGACTGGTGCCAGTCGCCCTCGGCAAGCATCGGCTTCCGCACAGACCCCTATCTGCTCGCGGCGGACGCTAGGTTCCTAAGCCTCTCCGCCAGGGTCAACATCAAGCTCCATTATTTCCCGGATAATGACTGGGGAAGAATGGGAGACGCGATTGACGCCTTCGGAAAAGACCTGCTAAAAGTACTCGGACGATCCCTCGATAGCATCCCGGAAAACTCGGTGCGAGGAGTCGCACTCGTGCTCATTTATTCCAAGCAGGAGCTTAACGACCCCGGATACTATGACTACGCGGAGGCCTTGGTTATATTCATCCCCAGAGATACCCTCAAAAAATTCAACTCCTGCAAGCTGACCCTGAACCGGCTGCTGGAAGACTCCGACATCTATGCCTTCAAAGGCTCTAACCAAATCCAGCTTATGCTTACCGACTTCCTGCGAGGGTGACCCCCACGCGGCGCTGACACTCTTGCTGAGGGGAACGGACACTCTTGTCCGTTGACAAATCTATTTTCACCGCAGAGACGCAGAGAGCGCAAAGAATTATTTTTTTATTTGCTGAGTCACGCGCAACGCGGGATGCGCCTGTCCTTCGTAGCCTCTTCTCGCTTGAACCCTCTTGGCGCGAAGAAGGAACCAGGATCGCCCTTATCTCCGGTCACAATTTAAACCATTTACTTGAAATCACCGAAATGGTTCTTATTTCTTTTTTGATTTTTTTGCTTCCAGCTTCTTTAGCTTGCTCACCATCTTGTCAAAGTCAGAGGTTGGATTTTGGGCTTCGAGCCGGCGGAATTTTTCCCGGTATTTTTCAAATTCAGCTTCCGCAAGTTCCCTGGCCACTTCCGCGGAAACTTTGCCGGGGCTGGTCAAAATCTGCTTTTCATTGAACTTTAAAAACGCGTCCAGTTTTTCTATCCATTGCTTCATTGTCATTGGTTTGCGCTTTTCAGCCTGCATTTCCGCGTAATCAAGGTACATTGTGACAATGCGGTTCAACTGTCGAAGCTCTTGTTCGCTCAGGTAATTTTTAGCCACCGCCACATCATACTTTCGGATTTTGCCTTTGGGGGCGTTCTTCCAGGTGGTAAGGCCCATATTGCGCCTGCTTGCGTCTGCGCGTTCCGCGATTATCTCCGCCGCGGTGCGTCCGTGGATCGCCCAGTGCATCTTGTTCTGGACCGCGGCGAAAAATTCCCGGGTCAGCTCGTGGCTGGGGTCGTAGTCGATGCTGGTTGCGTAAATATCGGTGATCTTCTGGTAAAACATCCTTTCCGAGGCGCGGATGTCCCGGATTCTTTCAACCAGCTCGTCAAAATAGTCGCTGGATAGGATTCTGCCCTCTTTGAGCCGCTCATCGTCCAGAGTGAAACCCTTGACCAGATATTCGCGCAAGCGCTCGGTGGCCCATTGCCTGAACTGGGTGCCGCGATGGGAGCGGACCCGGTAGCCCACGGAGATAATAACATCCAGGTTATAGTGCAGGGTCTGGTATGTTTTGCCGTCAGCGGCAGTTATCCGGAAATTCCGGATAACTGCCTCCGGGTTTAACTCCTTTTCCTGGAAGATGTTCTGAATATGCTCATTTATGGTTCTCACATCTTTTTGGAACAGCTCGGCCATCATTTTCTGGGTGAGCCAGACCGTTTCCCGGTCAAGCCGCACCTCCAGCCGAGTCCTGCCGTCCTCAGCCTGGTAAAGCAGAATCTCCGAACCCCGGCCAGGGCCTTTTACAATCTTACTCATTCCTGCACGCCTTCAACTATCCTTACCTGACCCCAAAATCAGGAGTTAGGAATTAGGAGTTTGGAATTTGGGGTTCGCCCTAATTCCAGATTCCCAATTCCTAATTCCCAATTCCCAATTCCCAACTCCCAATTCCTGATTCCAAATTCCTATTTTCCAAGCTTCCTCTTCAGACTGCTGATCAAGCCATTGAGCATCATCCCGGTTATTTCAATTTCTTTTTGAACCATTTTAAGACTGCTTGAATCCAGATACCCCAGCCTCTCCGCCACAATCAAATGAGTTTCCAGTTCCATCAGCGAGCCGCGCGAGATCCGGAGAAACAATAAATATTCCCGTGTCTGCCCTCTTCCCCAGCCCTCAGCTATGTTCGCTGGAATGGAAGCCGCACAGCGCTGAATCTGGGAAATTATGCCGTATTGCTCATCCCTGGGAAATTTCCTGCTTAAGCCATAAACCGAGGTGACCAAGTCAACCCCCTTTTTCCAGACCTCCAGCTCCTTGTAACTGTCCATTATTAACCTCCAGAATTAGGAATTAGGAGTTTGGAATTTGGGGTTCGCCCTAATTCCAGATTCCCAATTCCTAATTCCCAATTCCCAATTCCCATCTCCCAATTCCTGATTCCCAATTCCCAATTCCTAATTCCCAATTCCTAATTCCTAATTCCCTTCCACTATCTTTATCTCATACTCGCTCAACCCATACAACTCATATACCAACTTGTCAATCTGCTCATCCGTCGCCCTTATCTCCCTCTCAATCCTGGTCTTTTCGTCCGGGGTCTTGGCGTCACCGTCGATCCCGCGCACATGAAATACTTTTACCAATTATTTCTATATCTTTTCCCTTTGATGCATGCTTTTGTTTTTTTATTAACTTTTCAAGCCTGCTCGCCATAATAGTAACTGAAAAAATGAAGGGATGAATATGTTTTGATGCGTGGCTATTTTTAGGGGCTGTATATTGGATATTTTTGACAAGATCATTAATTTTTTGGTTGTCAAAATCTATCAAATAGTGGTTATGTGCAAATTCATTCCTTATTTTTCTTATAATTTCAAGATCATTATATGTTTTTGCTCCGATAAATCCAAGAGAATAGACAAGTTTAATTCTGGTATAAAAAGATCCTAAATCTCTCTCATCGCATAATTCATTTTCGTCAACAAAAGTCGCCATTAAAAGATCCTTAAGTAGCTCATCTAGTAAACCAGCCCCTATTACTGCCGCTCCGCGATCACTCTCTTTTTCTAAGCTTTTGTACCAAATACTCTCTGATAAATCTTTGTGCATAAAAACCCCCGATCCTCAATTATCTCCCTCAACAATTTCTATCTCCTCCTCGGTCAAGCCGTATAACTGGTACACCAGCTTATCTATCTGACTGTCCGTCGCCCTTATCTCCCGTTCGATCCGGGTCTTTTCATCCGGGGTCTTGGCCGAGGAGAGCTTCTTGTGCAAGGAAAGCATAAGGTCAACGAGCACTACTAAAGGCTGCTGCTTGGCTTTGATATCTTCCGGAATCGAAATGGATTCAATCGTGGTCTGGTTCAACTGTGGGAACAGGAGTTTATAGGATGTGAAGGTTTTCTCTATGAAGAATTTTACGAGTTTACTGTTCAAGATGGAGAGGATCGCCTTTGGATCAATATCCTGGGCAGTGATGCGCAGATTATAAACAGATTGCATTGTGACAAAATTCGACATATCCAGGGAGGCTATGCAACCGGTCCCGGTTTTGACAATTACGATTTTGGGTGATCGATACAACTCCTTATTTTTTTCAATAGCTTTGATAAAGCGCGATGGCCTTCGTATGAAATAGCGATCAATATCATCTCCGACCAGAATCGGCGTTGGGCCTTTATCAAACACATGCTTTTTGCCGATTTCTTCTCCTCTCGATATACTCGCCAACCCCTTCAGTTCAATCCCCGCATCTTGAAGTTTTTCAATAATTTCCGCTTCTTCATCTGAGGCGTGGATCAGAAATTTGTTTTTTTCATCGATTCTGAATCTCCTGGCCGCGCACGCGTGTTCTATCTTTGCGTTGGAGTCCTCACGGATTTCGCTGATTATTCGCTCAGGTTGCTCGCCTTTTGTAACGGTAAATACGCAAGCAGACACGGCAGCCTCAAAAACAAGTCCACAGTGGTAGATGCGCTCAAGACCAGCAGTGAGCAACATTTTTCTGACATCTTGCGCAAGGTCGCGAGCCAAAAGCGCATCCGGCACAATCATTGAGACCCGGCCTTTTCTGTTGGCCAATTTCAAGGCGCGCTCAATAAAAAGGGCGTAGGTGTCATACTGATCCTTGGCGAGAGAATAGTTTGATTCTAAATACTGCTTCGTGTTTTCATCATGGTATTCTCCAAAAATATACGGTGGATTACCGACGATGATGCCGAAGCCAGGGGCACTGGCACTCTTGCCAGTGAGCTTGTTTGAATCACCGACAGGAGTGTCGGTGCCACTTGCAGGAGTGTCGGTGCCCCTCGCAAAAATTTCCTTGAATTCTGTTTCCCAATCGAATGCATTGATTTTGTATTTCTGCTCATCGTCAAAGAAGCTGGCCTGTTGTTTCTGGTAGAAATCGGTTCCGATCAGGGAATTGCCGCATTTGATGTTGCTGTCCAAATCCGGCAGCGCTCTTTCCTTGAACAGCTTAAGCTGCTTGTTTATGGTCTCCTCACTTTCGCCCTCCAGGACTTTGAGCAGCAAGCTGAGCTTGGTCACTTCCACAGCCTGGGGGTCTATATCCACGCCGAAGATATTGCTGAGCAATATTCTTTTTTTCTCTCTGGTGGTTAAAAGCCATTGGCCTTTTGCGCCTTGATAGACAGCCTCAGCTGTTTTTTTGCCCAGCTCTGAATAGTGCTCTGAATACCATTTCTGGTGGTGGTCAAGCAGATACTGGTAAGCTCCGAGCAAAAATGATCCTGAACCGCAGGCGGGGTCAAGGATTTTGACTTTGGAGATTTGGTTTGGAGTAAGAGTGGGAGGGACACTCTTGTCCCTCACCTCAGCTCTTACAAAGTATTTATATTGTTCAGGCTCTTTCACAATTCCAGCTTTGACCGGGTTTTTATAGATATAATCCAGCTTAGCTTGATATTCTTCTTCGCTATTGATGATGGTGTCAAAGCTCTCGTCCCACCAGAGCTGTCCTTTGGCGCCGAGGAGACGGTTGATTTTATGGGCGCTCACTCCTTTGATCATTTTCAGGGTCTCGGATAGGTCAAAGAATTGTCCGCGCTGTTTTTCCAAGGGCTGGATGATCATATGGACATGGTCAGGCATAACTACGGCCAAATCCAATTCATATTTTTTGCCTTCATCATGTTTAATGGTTTCTACGATCAGTCTCAGGGCGTGTTCAGGCAGAGGGCCTCTTTTGGAGTTAAAAGTGACAAAATAGGTTTTGCCGGGGACTTGCAGATGAGGCAGCCGCCGGCGTGTGAATTTGGTTGAGTTCAGTGTATGATCGCAGGCAGGAGTGCCTGCGCCCCTTTCAGGAGTGTCAGCGCTTTCAGGGGAGCAGACACTCTTGTCTGCTTCAATCAATCTCCCAAGAGTATTCTTGACAATATAATCCACTATGTATTTGGGCGTGTAATAGACTCCGCCGGCTTTTTTGACCTCGGGCTTTTCTTCCACCTTTGCCTGATGGCTGGGTGTCAGCCGGATGACCTTTCCCAAAAACTGCTCGTAGATGTTTCCCAGGATGTCGGCTCCGAGCACGGAAAATTCATAAGGGCATTTGGGATAGTAAAGGTCGGAGACGATGTCCACCAGGACTTTGTCGTCTATTTTGAGGCCGGTGGTGGAAGTGTCTTTTTTGAAATCGAACAGGCCGGAATTATATTTGTCTTCTGCCCGGTAAAAAACCTCGCAAAGTCTTTTATAAATATTTGTGCCGTTGGTGACGGCGAGAAGCTGCTGGTAGCTTTCGATTCCCCGGTCTTCGGCCATCCTCAGGAAAACGATCCGGTCAATGGTTCTCTGGACCGCATCGTTAAGCTGATGGATTTTGAGTTTTGGGTTTCGGAGCGCGATGTTCTTGGCCAGGATTTCGCGCCAGCGCTCGATTTCTTTCAAGAACTCGGAGTCAACTTCCGAGGTTCCCCGCTTGCCCCTGGCGGATTCGATGAAGCGGTCAAAACTGCCCTTGAGCACGGCCTCTTTGGAGAACACGCTGTAAATCCGGTTGAGCTGGTCAAGATACTGGTCAAAGGTGAGGTATGAGACCCGCGCCGCGTCCGCCTTGTCCTTCTCGTCGGGACGGATGCGGCAGTCATAAACCGCGAACTCCTCAAAATCGGTGAGGATGGAGAGCGGCAGTTTTGCGCTCCACGCGTAGCGGCGGAGCTGGTAAGCCGGGGAGGCGTCGGTCTTGAGATTGGTCGCGGGCTTTTTGGCTTCGAGGAAAAATTTTCTGGCGCCGCCGATACGGAAGGAATAATCCGGGGCCTTGGTCAGCCCGGCCAGATTAAGGGTGTCCTCGTGAATGACCTCCTTGTATTGCTCCGCAAAGCCCTGCTTGTTAGCTATGTCCCATCCCAGGGACTCAAAAAAGGGATTGATGAATTCAATCCGGCACTGGTCTTCTTTGTAAGCCGGGTTCTTATAGGAATCAAGGTTGCGGCTGAATTTTTCGATCAGGTCTTCAACCTGTTTTTTGGCTGAATCCGGAGCCGGGATCGTGTGGTTTAATTCCGCCATATTATTTCTCTAATTCTATACAAATATTTTTTGTGGTCAATGATTTTTTCCTCTGTGCTCAATTTTATCGTGCATGATGGCAACCCCGCGCCACGAGGTCAAGCCTCTAAAGGGAGAGGTGCAGGGCACTGCCCTGGCTTGTCCGCCGAAGCCTCGCGCGGAGGCGGATGACAAAAATTGTCACAAAAACGCGGGTGAAGGAATGCTTCCGCGCTCGTGCCCAGCGTCCGCCGTAGTCTCTGCTCGCCTGTGCTCACTTGGGACGGAGGAGGATAGGCTTGGCTTATCTTTTCAAAAGCTTTTTGTTGCGATCCACCTTCGCCCAAAAGGCGCTACGGCGGACAGGTTATTTTTTGGGTGATGTGACGAAAATTGTCATAAAAATAAGCCCATACCCCCCTATTTTTCCACCCTGCCTAACCCCTGGAAAAATAACCTGAAACTAAAAAGTGTTTAGCGGCTCTGAAACAAGGTCCGACTCGAGCAAAAATCGACATTTCCCTTTAAAAACAGCAAGTTGCGCTCCAAATTATATGATTTTCGTGTGGCCAATTTTTCCTATATATAGAGAGGTATGAAGCAGTTTGTAGGGGCAGGGCTTGCCCTGCCCAGGGCGAGCCACCGGCTCGCCCGTACAATGGAGAACGGGAGAAATTCCCGCGGCCTTTCATCGTCTGTCCGAGGGTCCGAAATTTTTCTCGGACTCACGCGGGTCTGACAAACCCGCGTCCCAGGGCGGATGAAAAGGCTTTGATCCTGCGAAAGCAGGCTCCGGTTATGCGGCCAGGGCGAGACCGTATAATTTGCTCCGAACCAGCCTCCCGCGTAAACGCGTGCGACTGAGAATTGCTTTTTTGGTTTACGCGAATCAGATGCAATCGTCATCTAAGATCGGATGCATGCTTCACCTCGCAACACTGCTCTCGGATGACAAGGCCACAGGCCTTGACCGAATCTGTTACCATCGTGCTTGAAATTCGGTCTCAGCCATCTGATGAGCAATTTGCATCGCATGACAGCGGTTTGTGACGGGTTCTTTGAAATAGCATTGTTACGGCATGGTGGATGTCCGGTAGGGGCAGGGCTTGCCCTGCCGATATTCGTAGGGGTAGGGCTTGCCCTACCCTGGGCGAGGCAAGCCTCGCCCCTACAACATCGGCCATGCTTTTTTCAGCGCGACTAAACGGCTGGAAATCGCGATTTTCCGGCCAACATCTGGAAGGGCATAGCCCTTCACCAAATCTGTTACCATCGTGCTTGAAATTACATTTAGCACGATTGGGAACACTTTGGTGCAGGACTTGTCCTGCCCGCGTAAGAGAGCCTTGCTAGCTTTCTGACGCGGAGACCAGGAATTGTTCATCTCTGCTAAACTTCTGCTCGAAATTTGGATGCTACCCGTCTGCCCAAAGGGGCTGAGGAGAGGAAACGAGAAATGCCAATAAAATCACTGTGCAATGAAAATTTTCTTCTCTGCGTCCTCTGCGCCTCTGCGGTGAATACCCTTTTTTCCTTTGGCGGAATGATGATTAAGTGTTTAGTCTCGGCGATTCTTTTTGCTTTGCTTTTTTGGAGTTAAGAAATTCCGCGCTATTGGTCTGCCCAAAATCCGAATTTTTGATTCCTAATTCCGAATTCCTGACCCCGAATCCCGGGATGCGACTCATAACCTTCTATTTTCCGAGGCGGAGATGGAGCTGACTCAGGACTTCTGCCAGGCGGGCGCTCAGTTCTTTGCCTGAGAGCCGGATTTTGGAAAGCTTTTCCATTGCGGTTTTATCGCCGACTTTTCCAAGCAGTTCCAGGCTGGCGAGTTTGAGCTTCTCGATATCTTCTGAATGTCCGGTAAATCCCCTGCGCAATCTGCCTCCAAGTCCCTCTCCTTCGGAAACCGTATCAAGCGCGAACTCCTGGAGTTTTTTACGTTGTTCCGATGATTCGGGCAAGGCCCGGGACATTTCCTGCATTGCCAGCGAGCGGAGCTCATTGCTCTTCGCTTCATCGAAAATCAGCTCCAGCAGTTTTGCTTTTGCCTGCTCATGGCTTATGGCAAAGCCTCCGAGCGCGGCCATCAATCTTTTGGTCACCGCGGGTTCCGGGTCTGCGATCAGCTTATCGAGCGCGGGCATGGCTTCCCAGCCCATGATTCTCACCATTGCGGTTATCGCCTCAGCCCTTAGCTCCGGCCTTGAGTGCTTGAGATAGCGCTTGGCGGTATCGGTATCCGCCTTGTCCTTGGCCCGGCTTAAGGCCTCAAGCGCGAGCATCTGGAGCTGCCAGGGCCTGGTCGGGTCTTTGAGAATTGCGCGCAGAAGCTCCGTGGATTTGGCCCCGAATTTGATCAGGCTTTCAAGCAGGAGTTTTCGTTTTATCGGTTCATCTTCTTCGATCAGCGATCGATAAACCGACTGAAGGCCGCTCTCGCCGAGCATAAGGACGATCTGCTCCAGTCCCTTTCTTGTCTCCGAGGATTCGGTGAGCAGGTTTTTGACCAGGGAGGCGGTGTTGCCGGCCCAGACTGCGAGCACGGGATTTTCCGCTCCCAGCTCGGCCAGAATTTTCAGCCGATTGGGCGAAACCTTGTAGAGCGCATCGGTAAGCAGGTATAGTCCCTGCCAGTCCTTGATCCCGATCAGTCCGGGCGTTATTTTGGAGAAGAATTTTACGAATAGATGCATATCGTCTTTGGTGCGGGCCTCCGCGAATTTTCCCAGCCAGTAAGTCGGCTGTTTCTTGAATTCCCCTACCATTCGCTTGAGATTTATTTTTTCCTGGACCGACTCGGGCAGTTCGCCGTAGGTCAAGATCTGCTGGTTGAAGAGCCCCTCCAAAAACTCATCCGCGCCTTCCAGCTCTTCTTCAACCACCCGCCGCGATATTTCTTTCAGGATTCTCTTAACCGCCGCGATCCGGTTTAACAGAATTTCTTCTTCGCGCGGGTTGGCGGCCTTGGTTTGGCTCAGTTTGGAAAATTCCGCGAAAATGAAGTCCGAGGCGGGGATGAGCATATTGAGCGGGAAATTTTCGATGACGGCTTGTTCCAGTTCCTGCTCGTTAATCTCCGGGACCTGTCGGCTGATGAGATAGGCGTTGAGAATGATGTCCTTGAGCAGCACCGGCTGGCGAAGCGGCCTTAGGATATCCTGCACGATCTGCTCCTTGAGCCGGCGCAGCTCCGCGGCCGTCACATTTTTGAACATAGGCAGAACCTTCAGGTCTTTTGCCAGCCGCTGGATGGCCATCTCCACCCGCCAGGGCAATTCGGTTTCGATGCTGATCAGGTCGTCTTCAAAGATGGCGGAGATTTCGTTGACTTGGTTTTCGACCAGCATGCGGGTGAGAAGCCTTCCGGACTCGCTCGCCTGTCCCTTGTCCACGCTCGGGTCGCTCATGACATCAACAAATTTGTTGAAATGGTCTTCGCTGATTGCGGCTTTGATGGAAAAGCTGACCAGCCATTTGCGGGAGAAATAGTCCATATACTTCGGGTAGAAAAGTTCGAAGGTGCCGATTCCGAGCACTTTTTTTAGGGGCGCGGGGTCATCGGTTATGCCGGTGATGAAAATCTCCGTGGTCTGTCCGGCCCGGTGCTGGAGCATAAATCCGAATTCGTCGTTGTCTCCCGCTGCCGTTATAAATTCCTGGTAAAGTCCTTGCTTGGCCTGAGAGGCCCCGGGGTGGTCGGGGGAATAATAGCCGCTTCTGAGCATGGCCTTGACCATTGATTGCGCGAATTTGTTGGCGGGGCCTATGATGGCGGGGTCCAGTTCCAATCGCGCGGCTTTAGTATCGATCTTTTTAGGCGGGGCTTTGGGCTTGGCTGCCTTTTTCTCTTTCTTCCCTTCCACCGCAAGCCAATCTCTAAGCTGGACGATGGGGTCTCCGAGCGGGGTTGGAGCCGGACCGGATACGCGCGCTTGGGTCGGTTCTTCAGACTGGGCTTTCAATGGTTCTTGCGCTGCGCTTGCCTCGGTTGCTGCTGGTTTTGTCTTTTCCGCGTCAGGGGGCCTGATGAATTCTTTCGCGTATTTCCTGACCTCCTCCGACAGAGATGACGGCTTTTCCCCGGCATCCTGCTTTCCAGGCTCGGCTGACGCCTCGGTTTTCGCAACCGTCTCCGATCTGATTTTTTCAGCCGGGGGCCTCCGGATGTATTCTTTCGCGTATTTCCTGACCTCCTCCGGCTGGGAGGATGGCTTCTCAACTGACTCCTGCTTTGCCGGCTCGGCTGGCGCCTCGGTTTTCTCAACCGTCTCCGCCTTCTTCCTTTTTGCGGCAGGTATCCTGATATATTCTTTAGCGTGCTTCTTGGCTTCCGCGTATTGATCGGATAGCATTTCACGCGGCTCTTGCTTGGCGACGCTCTTCAGAGTTTTCTTTTCAACAGCCGGCTGCCCGGCCGCTTCAGATTTTGCCTGCTCTTGAACCTCTTCAGGAGCATAAAATTCTTTTTGGGCTTGCCCCTCGGCCGTTGGTTCGGGAAATTCACGCGCTTCTTGCCGAGCCGGTTCCTGTCCTTCTTCAACTTCCTCAATCGTGATGACCGGCCCCCTGGGCTGCTCGATCAGATTTTTGTAAGCCTCTAACTGGAGCAGCTTATCGAAGAGTTCTTGAACCTGGGCCAGGTCCGTAATTTGCACCTGCACGGTTTTGGCTTCCGGGTCCTCGGAGAGCACGGTTGCGCTTATCAGCTGCGGGTCCTCAATCTTGGGGAAGAAAACATTAAGCTCCACTTCCTGGCCAGCCGGGTACTGTCCGCTGACAGGAATCGTCACCACGCTTTGGGCGACGGCTTTTAGAAAATCCTCAACCAGATTCCCTATCTCCGGGAATCGCAGTTTAATTCTGACGACCATAATAATATTTTATCATAATTTTGAACAGGTCTGCACCTCCGGCCATTGGCATCACCCTGTCAATTAAATTTAATGGGCCGGATGCTAAAGGGCTGTTCTCGCTGATCAGGAGATTTGGTTATGATTGCCGGAAAGGCAGGGGTCTTTTCGTAATTGCTTGAAATTCTCAACATTTCGGGATAATCTTAATAATCCTAAAAGAGGTGCGAATGCCGGTGTCCCGCAAACAACTCAAGCCAGTAGAAAAGCTCGGAAAACTACGCGCGGCAATCAACACGATCGACAAGCAGATTCTCGGTCTTTTGAACCAGCGCGCGGCGGTGGCGAAAAGGATCGGCCGGGTCAAAGAAAAAGCCGCGGACCGAATTTATCTGCCGAGCCGGGAGGAGGAAATTTTTGAGCGGCTGGAAAAAAGCAATTCCGGGCCGTTCCCGGGCGATTCCATCAAGCCGGTATTCCGGGAGATAATCAGCGCCTGCCGTTCGCTGGAGCGGTCCTTGCGGGTGGCATACCTGGGCCCGGAGGCCACTTTCACCCATATCGCGAGCCGCGAGCAGTTCGGCCACAAGACCAGGTTCGTGCCGGAGCTGAGCGTCAACGATGTTTTTGATGCGGTAGAAAAAGGCGCGGCTGATTTCGGGGTGGTGCCGGTTGAGAACTCGACCGAGGGCGTGGTTGCGCACACGCTCGATATGTTTCTGGATTTTGACTTGAGCATCAGCGCGGAGGTGATCCTGGGAATTCACCACTGTTTGCTGAGCGCTTCGGGTTCGATTAAAAAAATCAGGCGCATCTACACTCATTCCCAGGCGCTGGCCCAGTGCCGGACCTGGCTGCGGAAAAATCTGCCCAATGTTCCGGTGCTGGAGGCTGCAAGCACCTCCGAGGCGGCTAAACTTGCGAGCAGGGACAAGTCCGCGGCCGCTATAGCAAGCGAGTATGCCGCGGACTATTACGGCCTGGACATTCTGGCCCGCAACATTGAAGATTTGCGCAAAAACTACACCCGCTTTTTTGTGATCGGGAAACGAGGCGGGGAGCGAACCGGGAATGATTTGACCATGATTATGTTTTCTTTGAAAGACGAGCCGGGCGTGCTTTACCGCTCGCTGGAGTCGTTCGCCAGGCGCAAGATCAACCTCACCAAAATCGAGTCGCGCCCGCTCAAGGGCAAGGCCTGGGAATACATATTTTTCGTGGAGCTGGAGGGGCACATTGAAGACCAAAAGGTTGACCAGGCGCTCAAAGAGCTTTCGAAGAAATGCGTGTTCGTGCGGGTGCTGGGCTCGTTTCCCAGAACCAAGAGAATCCCGCAGGAGGCTTCAGTCTGATGGTTTCTGAAAAAAATAATCCCGCGGCCTGGGTGCCGGAATACATAAAAGGGCTCGTCCCCTATGTTCCGGGCAAGCCGATTGAGGAGCTGGAGCGGGAGCTTGGAATCAAGGACTCGATCAAAATCGCTTCCAACGAAAACCCGCTCGGGCCCTCGCCCAAGGCGGTGGCCGCGATCAAGTCCGCGCTCCTTAACCTGCATCGCTATCCGGACGGGAACGGAACTTTCTTGAAAGAGGGCCTGGCGAAAAAGCTGGGCGTGAAGCCGGAGAATATCATTCTCGGAAACGGCTCCAACGAGGTGCTGGAGCTACTTGCCGCGACCTTTATGGTCGCTGGCGATGAAGGCATAATGAGCGAGCACTCGTTCGTGGTTTACAGCCTGGCGGTGGAAAGCCGCGGGCTCAAAAAAATTGTGACCAGGCCGACCCAAGAGTTCGGCCACGACCTGAAGGCAATGGCCAACGCGATCACGGACCGCACGCGCATCATCTTCATCGCCAACCCCAACAACCCGACCGGCACTTATGTCAACCAAAAAGAGTTCGACGAGTTCCTCAAAAAAGTTCCGGAGCGGGTGATCTTGGCTATGGACGAGGCTTACTTTGAATTTGTGGACAAGAACGACTATCCCAATGCGCTGGACTATGTCAAGGCCGGGCGCAAAAACATCGTGACCGTCCGCACTTTTTCCAAGATTTACGGTCTTGCCGGGCTTAGGGGCGGATATGGGATCGCGGACCAAGAGCTGGTCGGATTCGTTAACCGGGTGCGTCAGCCGTTCAATGTGAACAGCCTGGCCCAGGTTGCAGCCCTGGCCGCGCTCGATGACAAAGAACATATAAAGAAAACAAAAAATAATAATCGCACGGGGATGAAATACTTGGAGAAGGAGTTCAACCGGCTGGAGGTTGAGTTTATTCCTTCCGCGGCCAATTTCATCCTCTTCCGCTCACCCATCGATGCCGGAGAATTGTATCAGCGCCTGCTCCGCAAAGGAGTAATTGTCAGGCCTATGGGCGGATACAAGCTTCCTCAGTGGCTGCGCGTGACCATCGGCACAGCCGCGGAGAATAAGCGCTTCATCAACGCGCTCACGGAGGTCCTGGAATAAGTTGGCTCTGAATTTCGCGCGGGTTTGCGTCGCGGGCGTGGGCCTGATCGGCGGCTCTATGGCTCTGGCGATGAAAAAGCTTGGTCTAGCGGTCGAAATAATCGGAGTGGGCCGCGGTGAGCAGAACCTGAAAGATGCGCAAAAGCTCGGGATCATTGACCGCTTCACGCACAGAATTGAGGAAGCGGTTGAAGCTGCGGACCTTGTAGTTCTTGCCGCGCCGGTTCGGGCCATGGCTGAGCTGGTAAAGGCCGGGCAGGGGAAATTCAAAAAAGGCGTCATCATCACTGATGTGGGCAGCACCAAGGAAAAAATGATAAAAGCCATCCTGCCCCTGCTGGATGCCGGCGTTGAGTTCGTTCCAACGCATCCGATTGCAGGCAGGGAAAAGAGCGGCGCCAAATATTCAGACCCGGACCTTTTCAAGGACAGATGGACGATCATCGTTCCCACCCCGAGGTCCTCGGACCGGGGAATAGAGAAAATAAAAGAGCTGTGGTTAAAGCTGGGCGCCAAGGTTGAGATTATGCCGGCTGAGCTTCACGACCGCATCCTGGCCGCAATCAGCCACCTTCCGCATATGGTCACCTATGCTCTGGTGGGCGCTTTGCTGGAGATGGATAAGCAAAACCCGATGCTGAGATTCAGCGCGGGGGGATTCCGCGATTTCATCAGGATCGCGGGCAGCTCTCCGGAGATGTGGCGCGATATTTGTCTTGAAAACAAAGAGAATATCATCGAGGTCATTGAACGCTACAAGGCCGCGCTTAGTCGGCTCGAAAAAATGATCGAGCGGGGAAGTTCCGGGGAGCTTGAAGAGTTTTTCTCCGAATGCCGGCAAGTGAAAGAGCGGGTTGAAAAAGGAAATGGCTGACTGGGAGATAGAAAGCTCAAGACCGCTTAGGGGCGAGATCGAAGTTCCGGGAGACAAATCGATATCTCACCGCGCGGTGATTCTGGGCTCAATCGCGGAGGGCGAGTCGCGGGTCTGGAAGTGGCTGTTTGCGGATGATGTTCTTCGCACGATCCGGGCGTTTCAAGAGTTGGGGGTCAAGATTGAGATCAGCGACAAGCTCGCAATTCATGGCCGAGGCCGGTTCGGCCTGTCCGCTCCCCGGCAAACGCTCGACCTGGGAAACTCCGGAACCAGTATGAGGCTGATCGCGGGAATCCTTGCCGGCCAGCCGTTTGCGTCTGTGCTCACCGGGGATGAGAGTCTGCGAACAAGACCGATGAAACGGATCATCGATCCGCTCCGTCTGATGGGCGCCAGGATCGAAGGTGAGCAAGACGGCTATGCGCCGCTTGCGATCAAAGGCGCCAGCCTGCACGGCATAGAATATGAGCTTCCGGTGGCGAGCGCGCAGGTCAAAAGCTGCATCCTGCTGGCATCGCTTTTAGCTGAGGGCAAAACGAAAATAATCGAGCCGGCTGAAACCCGGGATCACACCGAGCGCATGCTCAAGTTTTTCGGCGTGGAGCTCAAAAAGCAGGGCCTCTTCATTGAGCTGGGGTGCGGACAGGATTTGAACAGCCAGGTGATCGAAGTGCCGGGAGACATTTCCTCGGCCGCGTTTTTCATGGTGGCCGGATCGATCGTTCCCGGGTCAAGGATGGTTATAAGAAATGTGGGACTGAATCCCACCCGTAGCGGCATGATCGAGGCTCTTCAGAAAATGGGCGCGGAGATAGAGGCGCAGAACCAGCACATGGCTGGGGGCGAGCCAATCGCAGACCTTTATATCCGCCACCAGGCTCTGAAGGCAACCGAGATCAGCGGCGCTCTGATTCCGAGGCTGATTGACGAAATCCCGGCGCTCTCGGTGGCGGCCGCGCTTGCGGAAGGAATTACAACAATCAAGGATGCCAAAGAGCTCAGGGTCAAGGAATCGGACCGGATAAGCTCAATGACCCAGGAGCTCAGGAAAATGGGCGCCAATATCGAAGAGCGGGAAGACGGGATGGTGATCGAGGGCGTAAAAGAGCTTAGGCCCGCGGAGGTTTTCAGCCACCGCGACCACCGGGTCGCGATGAGTCTGGCGGTTGCCGGCCTTGTTGCCAGAGGCAAGACCCGGATCAAGTCGGTTGAATGGGTGGAAACCTCCTTTCCCGATTTTCTCAAAAAATTGAATAAGTTAGTTGCCTAAAAAATGAAAAAGGATTATATTATTGCCGTTGATGGTCCCTCGGGCGCAGGTAAAAGCACGGTCTCGCAGAAGTTAGCCGAGAAGCTGGGCTACCTGTATCTCGATACCGGGGCTATGTATAGGGCGGCTGCTCTCAGGGCGATGAGGCTTGGCCTCGATCTCGATGACCCGAACGCGGTCCGCCGCGCGGCAGAGGGACTGGATATTGTATTGAGCAAGGCGGATGACCATCTGAGGGTGCTTTTGGCCGGCGAGGATGTGAGCCGGGAGATCAGGGGCCCGGAAATGGGCATGGCCGCGAGCAGGATCAGCCGGCATCTGGTCATCCGGGAGAAGCTGTGGGAGCTTCAGCGCAGGCTGGGCAAACGCGGCGGGGTCGTGGCTGAAGGCCGCGATGTGGGCACCATGGTTTTTCCGGATGCGGATTTCAAATTCTATGTAACCGCCAGCGCGGAAGAGCGGGCGAGAAGAAGATGCAAGGAGCTCAGCGATAAAGGCTACCGGGTGAAATTGGAGGACATCCTGGAAGAGGTAAAGAAAAGGGACGAGCAGGATTCGAAGAGAGAGCTGGCGCCGCTCAAGCCGGCCGATGATGCCATCGAGGTCGACACAACCTGCTTGAAGGTTGAAGAGGCGGTTGAGCGGATTTTAAGCCACATAAAGAGATAAACTGTTGAGAAATATTCTTATAGGGGGTCTAAATTGGAGGAAAAAAAGGAACCAAAAAACCAGCAGCCAATCCAGGAGGCTAAGAGCGAGTCGAAAATAGAGCCGAAAAAGGAGCCGGGGCCGGGCGAGGACAACTTTGGCGCGCTTTTTGAGGAAAGCCTTCAGCACAAACATTTTGACGAGGGCGAGGTTGTCTCGGGCGTGGTCGTGAGCGTGGAAAAAGAATATGTGATGGTTGACATCGGGGACAAGTGCGAGGGGCAGGTCCCGATCGAAGACTTTCGCGTCTCTTCGGGAGAAATCAAAGTCGGGGTTGGGGACCAAATTGAAGTCTTGGTTGAACGAAGGCAGGAAGACCAGGGGGTAATCTACCTTTCCAAGGCCAAGGCCGAGAAGAAAAAGCTCTGGGAAAATCTGGACCAGGCCTACGGGAACCAGACCCCGGTTCCCGGCAAAATAAGCGAGCGGGTCAAGGGCGGCTATATGGTGGAGATCTTTGGCGTGCGCGCGTTTATGCCCGGGTCCCAGGCTGACATCCGGCCGGTGCGGGAGCCGGACAACCTGGTCGGAAGACAAGACCAGTTTCTGGTGCTCAAATTCAATCGCCGGCGTTTAAACCTGGTGGTGAGCCGGCGGGGAGTGGTTGAGAAAGAATACCGGCAAAAGCGCGAGCACACGCTCTCGGAGATAGAAGAGGGAATGATCATCAAAGGCAGGGTCAAAAACATCACGGACTACGGCGCGTTTGTGGACATCGGAGGAGTGGACGGCCTGCTCCATGTAACTGATATGAGCTGGAGAAGGATCAACTACCCGAGCGAGCTGCTGTCGGTCGGAGATGAGCTTGAGGTCAAGGTCCTGAAATTCGATAAGACCAATGAGAAGGTCAGCCTGGGGTTGAAGCAGCTGGAGCCCGATCCCTGGGACAATATCGATAAAAAATATCCGGTCAAGACCGTGGTGCAGGGAAAAGTGGTGAACATCACCGAGTATGGCGCGTTCATTGAACTGGAGCCGGGAGTCGAGGGCCTGGTCCATGTCTCGGAAATGAGCTGGAGTAAAAAAAGAGTGTCCCCCAAAGAAATCGTCCAGCCCGGACAAATGGTTGAGGCGCAAGTGCTGGACATCGATAAGCAAAACCGGAAAATAACCCTGGGGATGAAGCAGGTTCTGCCCAACCCCTGGGAAGTTCTGGCGCAGAAATATCCGCGCGGGGCAAGGATCAAGGGCAAGGTCAAAAATATCACCAACTTCGGCATTTTCGTCGGGGTTGAGGAAGGCATTGACGGTCTGGTTCACATCTCAGACCTGTCCTGGGTAAAAAAATTCCGCCACCCGAAAGAAATCTTCAAAAAAGGCGACGAGGTCGAATGCGTGGTTCTGGATCTTGACCCTGAGCGCGAGCGTTTCAGCCTGGGAATAAAGCAGTTGACCGCCGATCCCTGGACCCTGGTCGCGGAGAAATATCGGCCCGGGACCAGGGTGAGGGGTAAAGTCGTGAGCATAACCGACTTCGGCGCGTTCGTTGAGCTTGAGGAGGGGGTTGAAGGCCTGGTCCATATCAGCGAGCTGAGCGACCAGCAGGTAAATGACCCGAAGGAGGTCGTGCAAATCGGACAGGAGGTCAAGGTTGAAGTCTTGAGCGTGGATCCTAAAGAAAGAAGGATCCGGCTGAGCCTGCGCGCGGCCTCACAGGCGAAAGAAAAAGAGGAGGTGGAGCAATACCCGACCGCGGAGTGGGACGGCAAATCAAAGCTGGGGGAGATGATTCAGAAGAAGCTTTTGGAAGTCAAGGGCAAGGAGCTGTTCACCGGCGAATCCAAGCCCAAAGAAACGCCGGAAGCCAAGCCCGGAGACAACAGCAAACAGGAGAAATAAAAAATGAATTCAGCTCAGGAGCCCAGGCTCAGGTTCTGGCAGAGAAGCCCGCTGGGATTCGGAATATTGATCCTGGCCGGGCTTTTTATCATATTCCTGACCCTGATCTTTATTGTCGGCCTAAGCGGAAGGCCAAAGGCCGGGTCTGTCGCCAGAAGCCTCAGCTTCGGCTCAAAAGTCGCGATCATAAAGATTGAAGGCCAGATTTTATCGAGCGAGTCGGTCCTTCGCCAGCTCCGTTCCTATGCGGAAAACAATTCGGTCAAGGCAATTGTTCTCAGGGTGGACAGCCCGGGCGGCCTGCCCGCGCCCTCCCAGGAGATTTACGAGGAGATTAAGCGGTTCAAAAAGCCGGTCGTTGCCTCCATGGGCTCGCTCGCGGCAAGCGGCGCGTTTTATGTCTGCCTCTCTTGCGACTACATCATCGCCTCGCCCGCAACCCTGACCGGGAGCATCGGCGTGATTATGCAGACAACCGACCTCGAAGAGCTGCTTCGCTGGATGAAGATCAAGCAGGGCGTGATCAAAAGCGGCGAGTACAAGGATGCCGGAACCCCGCTTCGGCCCATGACCGCCGCGGAGCGAAAATATTTCCAGGGAGTGATTGACAATGTCTTCGGCCAGTTCAAAGACGCGGTCGCCAACTCGCGAAAGATAAAGGAGCCGGAGCTGTCCCGGATTTCCGACGGCAGGGTTTTCACCGGCCAGCAGGCAAAGGCGCTCGGCCTGGTTGACGAGCTCGGCAACCTGGAAGACGCGATCGCCAAGGCCGCGAAACTGGGCGGGATCAAGGGCGAGCCGGAAGTGATCTGGCCGGCAAGGCGCTACGGTTTCTGGGACGAGCTCGGCTCGAATATGGCCTCGGCTTTCTGGGAACGACTGGCCAATTTGTCTGTTCACCCGCTTTGGTTTCTTATGCCGTCGATAAATCTAGAAAAAGCCCAAGGAGCGAACAATGACTAAAAGGCAATTGATCGAAAAACTCGCGGAAAGCGTGAAAGGAATGAGCTTCAAAGACGCGGAGCTGGTGGTCGATACTGTTTTTGAGTCAATGGCCGCCGCGCTCGCAAAGGGCGATCGCATAGAAATCCGCGGGTTCGGAAGTTTTGAAATCCGGTCAAGACAGCCCAGGCTGGGCCGAAATCCCAAAACCGGCGCCTCGGTCCAGGTGCCGGAAAAGAAAGTCCCCTTCTTCAAGGTGGGCAAAGAGCTGCGCCTCCGCGCCAACAAGCCCGAGGAGAAAAAGTAAAAAATGGACACCCTCTGGGCGCCCTGGCGCATGGAGTATATTGTTTCCGAAAAAAAGGAGGCCGCGGGGTGCATTTTCTGCACCAGGCTGGAAAGGAAAAATGACCAGGAAGACCTGATCCTCTGGCGCGGCAAGCACGCGGTCGTGTTTATGAACCGGTTTCCTTACAACAACGGACACCTGATGGTTATGCCCAACCGGCATCTGGCCGGGCTCGATGAGCTCAGCGAAAAAGAAGCGCTGGAAATCCACGAGCTGATGGCTTTCTGCCTGGCCGGCCTGAGAAAAGTTATGAATCCCGACGGGTTCAACATCGGCCTCAACCTGGGCAAGGTCGCAGGCGCAGGCGTGGATGATCATCTCCACTGGCACATCGTTCCCCGCTGGTCAGGCGACACCAACTTTATGCCCGTGATCAGCGAGACCAAGGTTATGCCCGAGCATCTGCAATCGGTTTACAAGCAGCTTCGGGAGGCTCTGCTGGAGGAAAGCAAAAAATGAGATTTGTCAGATGGATTGTGATTCTTTTGGTTTTGATTTTCATCATCCTTCAGCTTATTTACAATTCTGAAAGCCTGAGCGGCAGCATCAGGCTGGTGATCCAGATTTTGCCCAAGAGGCCGATCATAGAGGTAAATGCGGACATCTGGCTCTCGCTCATCATTGTGTTTGTGCTCGGATTCGGGATCGCCATCCTCTTCGAGGTCTATTACTGGTTCAAATACTCATCCGCGATCCGGAGTCAGAACAGGATCATCAAAAAGCTCCGGAAGCGGCTGATAAAGTATCTGCCCGCGCACAAATCCAAGGAAAACCTGGAAGATACAACCAGCACTGATTCAAAGTCCTTTCCCTAAGTTCAGGAATAATCCGGCCGGAAATTATTTAGACCTGCGGCGACTCCACTTTCGAGCTCAAAAGCTGCTCCCGCATTTATAGTCTGTCAGCATGAGTTCCTTGTCCGCTGAAAAAACGCAAAAGATGATTAAAGTTTAAATACAGGAACTGGGATTGGGGTTTAAGGAGAGCCGATGGACGAGCATCACAAAATGCCGGCAGGCCAGGGGGAGCACACGGCCCATCATCAAGGCCATAATGCGCCGAAGATGAAAGAAACGCCGGAGGGCCAAACGGAGCATAAGGGAATGGAACATATGCATCACCGGGGTATGAGTCATATGGAGCATATGGCGCCTGGCGCAATGCCGGCAACCGGCCACGAGGTTATGATCGCTGATTTCAGGCGCCGGTTCTGGGTGTCCCTTGTCATTACCTTTCCCGTGCTCGCGCTCTCAAATACATTCTGGGAATTGTTCAAAATCCAAAGCCCGGTCAGGTTTAGGGGAGATTCCTATGTGCTTTTCATTCTTTCCTCCATCATTTTCTTCTACGGCGGGTTCCCGTTTTTAAAAGGAATTTATGAAGAGCTTAAGTCCCGCAATCCCGGGATGATGACCCTTATCGCCATCGCGATCACAACTGCATACATCTACAGCACCGCGGTGGTCTTCGGCTTGGAGGGGATGGTCTTTTACTGGGAGCTGGCAACGCTTGTTGATATTATGCTGCTCGGCCACTGGATCGAGATGCGCTCGGTTATGGGAGCTAAAGCCGCGCTGGAAGAGCTGGCAAAACTTTTGCCCGCTCAAGCGCACAAGCTGATGCCCGACGGAACGACCAGGGATGTGCCTCTTAACGAGCTTGCCCCGCACGACCGGGTGATAGTGAAGCCGGGCGAGAAAATTCCGGCTGACGGAGAGGTGGTCGAGGGGCAAACTTCGGTTGACGAATCCATGCTTACCGGGGAGTCAAAGCCTGTCTCCAAGTCGCCTGGGGCAGAGGTTATTGGAGGAGCTATAAACGGGGAAGGCTCAATCACCGTCCTGGTCAGAAAAACCGGCAAAGACTCGTTTCTCTCCCAGGTCATTGAACTGGTGCGGGAAGCGCAGCAGAGCAAATCCCGCACCCAGGACCTCGCAAACCGGGCAGCAGCCTGGCTCACAATCATCGCTCTTTTGGGAGGCGCAATTACCTGGGCGGTCTGGTTTTTGATCTTAAGGCAAAATTTTGCCTTTGCCCTCGAGCGCACCGTAACCGTAATGGTCATCACCTGTCCGCACGCGCTCGGGCTCGCGGTGCCGCTTGTGGTCGCGGTGTCCACCGCGCTTGCGGCCCAAAGCGGGCTTTTAATCAGGAACCGGGCCGCGTTTGAAAAAGCCAGAAACATCCAGGCAATTATCTTTGACAAGACCGGCACTTTGACTGAAGGCCGCTTCGGGGTCACCGACATTATCAGCCTGAAAAGCGGCATTCCCGAGCAGGAGCTTTTGAAGCTAGCGGCCGCGGTTGAATCGAGAAGCGAGCACCCAATTGCCAAGGCTATTGTCTCTTCCGCCAAAGAGATTCTTCCGGTCCAGGATTTCAAGGCCATTCCGGGCAAGGGCGCGGCCGGTAAGGTTGAGGACAAAGAAGTCAAAGTGGCAAGCCCGGGGTATTTGCGCGAGCGAAATATTTCGGTTTCAGACAACCGGGTTGAAAAACTCAAATCCCAGGGCAAGACCGTGGTGTTCGTGATGGTTGGAGACGAGTTGCAAGGAGCCATTGCGCTTGCTGACATCATCCGTCCCGAGTCCGCAAGAGCAGTGCAAAGGTTGAAGCAAATGGGGATCAAGCCCTTGATGCTCACCGGGGACAACAGGCAGGTGGCCGAGTGGGTGGCCGGGCAAATCGGCCTGGAGGAATATTTCGCGGAGGTCTTGCCCCAGGAAAAATCCGCCAAGGTCAAGGAGGTGCAGGAAAGAGGGATGGTGGTGGCGATGACCGGGGACGGCGTGAATGACGCGCCGGCTCTCGCTCAGGCCGATGTCGGCATCGCCGTCGGCGCGGGAACCGATGTGGCCATCGCAACCGCGGACATAATCCTGGTTCGAAGCAGCCCGCTGGATGTTGTCACCCTCATCGCTTTGGCCCGCGGCACTTACAATAAGATGGCGCAGAACCTGGCCTGGGCCACCGGGTACAACGCGGTTGCCATCCCGCTTGCTGCCGGCGCGCTTTTCAAGCTGGGAATTCTGTTAAGCCCCGCAGTGGGCGCGATTCTTATGTCCATAAGCACGGTGATTGTGGCGATCAACGCCAAGCTGCTCAAGCTAAAGAAGACGGTATGAAGGAGGATCCCTGATGAAAAAATTATTTTTAATGATTCCGGCAATAACTCTTCCAGCCGCTCTATATGCCCAACGCTATTATGACTGGCCTTATGGGCATGGCTGCGGGCATATGGGGATGATGGACTGGGGAATGGGAGGACTTGTTATGTGGTTAGTCATAATAATCCTGATCGGGATTCTGGTTTATTTTCTTGCCAGGTCTCCGCGCGGGATATTGCCCGCGGGCCGCGACCAGGAAACGCCTCTGCAAATTCTTAAAAAACGCTATGCCAAAGGCGAGATCACCAAAGAGCAGTATGAGCAGATGAAAAAAGACCTGGAGGAATGAGATGTTGCAGCAGGGGAAGGTAATCCCCCTTGCCAGGGTCAAAAAAAGCCTTAAATTTAAATCAGGGCTATGAACAGGAGCAGGAAAACAAATAATCCGGAGCAATTGCAGCTTTTTCCGGAAAGCGAGCTTGACCACCTCCGGAAAAAGCGCATCCTCCAAATCCTGGAAACTGAGCTGGCCGCGCCGGTTGACATTGCCTTGACCAGGAACCGCTCGGTCGTGCTCTACTCGCGGAAAAAGAACGGCAAGTTCCAGATTCGAATGCACCAGCTTTTCTTGCATGCGGACCGGAGAATAATCAGCGCGCTGGCCGAGCTGATCAACAAGGGCTCCAAGCCGGCAAGGATCATCATCAACAACTACCTCAAAAGCCATCGCCGGCGGATCGAATCGGATAAAACCCGAAGAACCTTGATCCTGAATCCCAAAGGCAAGGTCTATGACCTGCAAAAAATCCTCAAAGAAATCGCCCCCAAATATGGCTTGTCCGCCAGAGGCTTGAGAATAACCTGGTCTGACGCCAGGATTCGCCGCGGGCAGCAGTCAATCCGGCTGGGAAGCTATAACCACGAGGAAAAGCTGATCCGGGTGCATTCATCGCTGGACGATGAGTCCGTGCCCCTTTACTTCGTCAAGTACATCGTGTACCACGAGCTGCTCCACGCTCTGATCCCGCCCGAGGGCGGGCGGGGACGAAGAAACTTCCACCCCGGAGAATATCACCAGCTGGAAAAAAAGTTCGAGCACTACCAGGCCGCGCGCCGGTTCGAAAAGCACATAACCAGCCACTGGCTCCACTGAGTCCGCGGTTTTTCTCAACTGTTGAATAAATCCCCAAACCCGGCCAGAATATCTTTTGACCAGGTTGATGCCGGAAGAAAAAGAAAAACTTTTAACGCGCTCGCTTGAGCGGCTGGAATTCAAAGAGCTGCTTGAGTTTCTGGCCGAGCTTGCCCGAAGCGAGCCGGGAAAAAAAGCCGCGCTTGCTCTCGCGCCTTTGAAAGACCTGGACAAAATTCGAAAGGACCTGGGCCTGCTCAAAGAAATGAGCGGGCTGATCAATGCCGGACTCAAAGCTCCGCTTGCCTATTTCCCCGACCTTTCTCAAAGCTTTGAGAACGCGGCCCGGGGGTCCATGCTTTCAAGCAAGGAACTGCTCGATATCCTGCGATTCCTTGACCTTGCCGATGCCAGCAAAAAGTTCCTGAAATCAGTCCAGGACCAATTCCCCGGACTCGCCGGCATCGGGGGCCGGATCCAGAATTTCTCCGAACTCCAAGCCAGACTGGATAAGACCGTGGACGAGCACGCGGAGATCAAAAACTCGGCCAGCCCTGAACTTAAAAGCCTGCGCACTGAGCTGGCCGCGCTGCGCTCTCAAATCCAGAAAAGCCTGGAGAGAATGCTCGGCTCTTCGAGTTTTGCGGACATCATTCAGGACCGCTTTTACACCGAGCGCCAGGGCCGGTTTGTCATTCCGGTCAAAAGCTCGGCCGCATCCAGGCTTTCCGGGATTGTTCACGACGCCTCTGCCAGCGGCGCGACGGTCTTCATCGAGCCGATGGAGATGGTGCCTCAAAACAACCGGCTTAGGGTGATTGAGCGCGAGATCGAGTCCGAGATTATGAAAATTCTCGAACAGCTTACCCGGGAAATCGCTCAAGCTCACGACCAGCTTGCCGATTGCCTGGCCGCGCTCGCGGAGCTGGACCTGGTCCAGGCCAAGGCCGAGCTTGCCGGAAAGCTGGCCGCGTCAATTCCCGCGCTTGATGAAGCGCCCTCGCTTGCGCTTTATAAAGTCCGCCATCCTTTGCTTGTGCTCAAGGGAAAAAACGCGGTGCCCAACGACATCGTCCTGGATGACAAGACCGGGGTGCTGGTCATTTCCGGGCCCAACACCGGAGGCAAAACCGTTTTCATTAAAACGGTGGGAATAGTTGCGCTGATGGCGCGGGCGGGAATGGCCGTCCCCGCGCATCCGGACTCCAGAATCGGATTTTTCCCGGAAGTATACGCGGAGATCGGAGACGACCAGAGCATCAGCCAGGACTTGTCCAGCTATTCCGCCCACCTCTTGAGCCTGATCGCGTTTATGAGATATGCCCAGAACGGCTCGCTGGTTCTGGTGGACGAAATTCTCGGCTCCACGGACCCGGAAGAGGCGGCCGCGCTCGCCATCGCCATTTTGCGCGAACTTAAGAACAGGTCTTGCACAACCGCGGTCACCACCCACATCTCGCGGCTCAAGAACTTCGCGGAGAGCGAGCCGGGATTCAAGAACGCCAGCTTTGAATTCGATCTCGACAGGCTCACGCCCACCTATCATCTGCGCCTGGGGGTGCCGGGACCCAGCTACGGCATAGCCACCGCGCAAAAACTCGGACTCAAGCCCGAACTGGTCGAGACTGCGCGGAATATGCTGGAGCCGGAGTCAAAGAGGATTATGGAACTGATGAGCCGGCTCGACTTGAAGCAGACCGAGCTGGACCAGGGGCTTCGGAAACTGGAAGCGGAAGAGCAGTCGCTGTCGCTTCTTCAAAAGGAGCTTGAGCAAAAAAGCTCTGAGCTTTCGGCCAAAGAGAAAAGCCTGAAAAAGGATTTGCGGAGGAAACTCGAATCGGAACTGCAGGCGATGCGCATCCGGTTCAATCAGCTTTTTGAGCGGGCCAGAGCCGAGCCGTCAAAAGAGACAAAGGCAGGCGCGGCCGGAGAAATGCTTAAAATCGAGGCCGAAATCGAGCGCCAATATCCGGAGCCCGAACTCGGAGAGGAGATAGCTGCTCAGGATTGGCAAACAGGGGACATTGCCTGGGTGAGCAAGCTCCGGGTGTCAGCGGAAGTTATTGACCTATACCTGAAGGAAAACGAGGCCGCGCTTGCCGTGGGATCGATCCGGCTCAAAGAAAAGCTCTCGGGGCTGCGCCGAATAAAAGCCAAAGCCGGCGCGGGGCTTAAAGAAGAGACCGCTCAAGAGATTGAGCCTGAGCCGGCCGGGGCGGCGGTGCAAGCCGCGTCCAACACCCTGGACTTGCGGGGCAAGCGCGGGGAGGAGGCGGAAATCGAGCTGATCGATTTTCTGGACCGGTCCGCGCGGGAAGGCAAGCCCGCGGTTTTCATCATTCACGGCCACGGCACCGGCGTCTTGAAAAAGATGACCCGGGAATACCTGGCCGAAAGCCCTTATGTCAAAAGCTTCAGGCCCGGGGAAATCGGAGAAGGCGGAGACGGCGTGACCGTGGCTTTCCTCGAAAAAATGGCGCGCTAGAAAATATAATTATTTGCGGATCAGTTCCGCAATGGCCAGCGCAGCTTCTTGGTTTGCATTCTTCTCGCCGAGTGTGGCCGCCACCTTTCTCAAATCCGCTTTAATCCGCTCGCGGTGCTCTTGCGAGGTGATGAGTTTTTTGAGCTCGATATAGATTCTTTCCGGGTTGACCGCGGACATTATGAGCTCGGGAACAATTGGTTTTTGCGCGATCAAATTGGGAAGTCCCACGGTGGTTATGTAAGCCAGAGGCCGGACCAAAAGGTAGTTGAGCCAGGTAAGCCGGCCCAGGATCAGCATTGGCAGGTCCGCGAGCGCGGCTTCGAGGGTGGCCGTGCCGGAGCCTAACAGCCCCAGGTCTGAAGCAAAAAGCAGGTCATAAGTCCTGCCGGAAACAATTTCCACCTGAGCAGGCCGGGCCGCGAGATATTTTTTAACCAGCTCTTCCGGCAAAGTTGGCGCCCGCGCGAAAAAAACTTTTAGCGGAAATTCTTTCTGCAGCTTTGCCAACGCGGACAAGGAAGCAGGGACAAGAAGACTCAGCTCACTTTTGCGGGAGCCGGGAAGAAAAGCCACCGCGAGCTCGTCCGGCCCGATCCCGAATTCCTGTCTGAGCTGCTCGCGGTCTTTGCTCGGCTTGACAATCTGGGTCAGGGGATGGCCGACGAACCTGACTCTGGCGCCGGCCTTCTCGTAAAGCAGCACTTCAAAAGGCAGGATCACGAGCATCAGGTCCATACATTTTTTTATGGCTCTGATTCTGTATTTCCTCCAGGCCCAGACCTGGGGGCTGATGTAATAAGCCATTTTTTGGCCCGGACAGCGACACCTGATTACTCTTGCCAATTTGAGGTTAAAGTCCGGCAGATCCAGGAGCAAAACCAGGTCCGGCTTTTCGGTCTTGATACTCCCGATCAGCTTAAGAAAGGCGTCCAGAAAAAATTTCAGCTTGGGCACCGCTTCCAGGACACCGACGATGCTCACTTGCGAGAAATCAAACCATATATTCGCGCCGGCCGCGCGCAACTTTTCGCCGCCGACTCCGTAAACCTGCAATTCCGGCAGGAGTTCCTTAAGCTTTGAAACCAGGGTTGAGGCATGGAGGTCCGCGCTGGCCTCGCCCGCAACGATCATTATTTTGGGGGACATCGTCAGAAGGGCGGGCCGGATAGACACCACTTGCCGTCAATCAAGTACCAGGTCTGGAGCAATTCCTCTTTTTGCTCTTTCATCGATGAACTCATAAAGAAAGTCCGCTCGACTTTGATTTCCGCCTTATTGCCGCGGTCCTTGATCACCAGCTTGCCGATTTTATATTCAGACACATTGAGGGTGCCGCGGTTTTCATCAACAAACCGGTCGAACGCGGCATACGAGCGGGGAGCGATCATCATTTTGGCCGTTTCATAATCCCGCCAGCGGATCGCGTTGTGATACCGGTCGGCAGCCTCTTGAGGCGGAAGATAGCCGGGCCTGAGATACGAAGCTTTTGCGCAGGATGATAAAACCAGGAGCGAGGCCAACATCAAACCGAAGCAGACGATCACTCTTGTCTTCAAATTCGCCCTCCTTTGTCCCTTCCAATTTACCCCAGGCTGAATTCCCGGTCAACCCCGCGCCGGGTTTGACACCCGGCGCGGGGTTTGGAAAAAAACGAACCTAGGCGGCCGGGATCAAAATTTGCCAGAAAGGCAACCAGGATTTATTCTAATAAAGGTGAAGAAAGCGCTGGTTATTTTTTGCCTGCTGGTTACAGGAGCCTCGGCTCAGAACCTAGTAACGCTGGGCGAAGAGTTTATGAGGCTTGAGAACTGGCCGGTTGCGGTCAACTACTTTGATCAGGCGCTCGCGCAAGACCCCAAGCTGGCAAAAGCCTGGTTCGGAAAGGGTCTTTCGCTGTGTCAGATTGGAAAGCCTAATGAGGGCATCAGCGCGCTTGACCGCGCTCTTGAGCTGTCCCCTAAAAATGTCCAGTACCTGTATGTTACCGGCGTGTGTCACGAGTGGAGGGGCAAGGAAGGCTTCAGCCAGGCCGAGGCTTATTACAAGAAGGCGCTTCAGCTTGCGCCCGGCGAGGTTCAGGTGCGCCACCGGCTGGCCAGCCTTTACCAGCAGGATAACCGGTGCCAGGACGCCATCCCTGAATTTAAAAAAGTGATTGCGACCGCGCCTGATTATTTCGCCTCCTACAACAACCTCGCCAATTGCTGGCTTTCGCTCAACCGGCCGGAGCCGGCGGTAAAGCTATACCAGGAGGCGATTCAGCTCGCCGAGTATCCGGGCGAGTATCATTTTTATCATCACCTGGGGATTGCGCTGGTGGCGGCCCACCGGGTTGAAGAGTCCAAGGCCGCGTTTTTAATCGAGACCGCGCTCAACCCTGACTTTCCGGACGCGCATCTCAATTTGGGCAATATCTATCTTCTGGAGAAAAACTTCGAGCGCGCGCTTGAGGAGTACCGGGATGTGCTTTCCATCGACCCGGACAGCCCGGAAGGCAACATCAATCTCGGCGAGCTTTACCTTTTGATCAAACAGCCCGAAGTCGCGCTTCAATTTTTCGAGCATTATGCGGAGTTGAAGCCTGACAGCGGCAAGGGGCACTACTTCTTGAGCCTGTGCTACGAGAAGCTGGGTGAGAAGGACAAGGCATGGGAAGAGATGGACAAGAGTCTCAAGCTCGGCTACCATCCGGAACCGCTCAAGTCGCAGATGCGCCAGGGCCAGCAATGAGGGAGCTCAAACTTTGCGCGTTTCTTTTTTGCCTGGCCGGTTTTTTTTCCGCACAACCTTCCGCGGAGCTGGCTCGCTCTCTGCCCAGGACCATCCGCTGGATCAAGGACGGGGCCGTTATGATTTTGGTTCCGGCCGGCGATTTCTGGATCGGCTCGGACAAATTGCCCAATGAGAAGCCAAAACGCAGGGTTTTTCTGAAAGATTTTTACATCGACAAGTTTGAGGTCACCAACCAGCAGTATTTCCGGTTTTGCGGAGAAACCGGTAGACAGCTGCCGATCCATCTGCATGAGGGCAAAATTCCGGCCGGGAGGGAGAATCATCCGGTCAACCACATAAATTTTTTTGACGCGGAGTCCTATTGCACTTGGGCGGGCAGGCGGCTTCCGGCCGAGGATGAATGGGAGAAAGCCGCGCGCGGCTTTGACGGCAGGGCTTATCCCTGGGGCAACGGCTGGGACCAGAACTTAAGCAACAACCGGACCAGCCCTTATGAGGATACGCTCCCGGTCGGAAGCATTCCCCGAGGCGCAAGTCCGTATGGCGTGATGGATATGGCCGGAAATATCTGGGAGTGGACCTCAAGCTGGTATAAATCTTATCCCGCCGCGGAAATGCAGTTTGACGAGACCGGCAAAACCCGCGTGACCAGAGGCGGCGCGTACTTTTATTCCATTGAGCTCCTTCGAACGAGCTATCGGCATCCCCTTCCTCCCGAGGACAAGAGCGAATACAACGGCTTCAGGTGCGCGGTTGACATCGATAAAGTCAAGCTAAGCGCTAAATGAGCCGCTTTTTCAAACCCGCGCTGAAACTCGCGCTGATTCTTTCGCTCGGCCTTTTTCTGCTCCAGTGCTCTAAAGCGCCGGTGGAAATCCGCCGGGTCAAGTTCCAGATGGGCACCAAGGTCGAGATCCTGGTCCTGGGCAAAGACCGGGCCGCACTGGAAAAAGCAGCCGCGGACGGTTTTGGGGAGATTGAGAGGCTGGAGCAGAAGCTCTCGCGGTTTCGGGAGGACTCGATGCTGAGCCGGATAAACGAGGCCGCGGGCGCTCATCCGGTTCAGGTTGACTCTGAGCTCTTTATGCTTATCCAGAAATCGGTGGAGGTCTGCGATGAAAGCAGCGGCGCTTTTGACATCACCATCCTGCCGGTGCTTTCGCTCTGGAAATTCAACGGCCAAAATTCGAGGCCGCCAAGTCCGGAAGAGGTGAAGGATAAACTCGCCCTTGTCGGCTGCAAAAAAATAATCCTGAAAAAAGACGAGAGTATGGTTTTCCTGCCTGATCCAGGAATGGCCATCGACCTGGGAGGCATCGCCAAGGGATACGCGGCTGATAAGGTTGCGGAGCTTCTGCAAAAAGAAGGCGTGAGCGCAGGAATAGTCAACATAGGCGGGGATATGAAAGTTTTTGGCGGACGCGGAGGAGGAATGGCCGTCGGGGTCCAAGATCCGAGACATACGGGCCGGGTCATCGCGAAGATTTATCTCAAGGATTCCGCGATCGCGACCAGTGGGGACTACGAGCGCTTTTTTATTTATCGCGGCATTCGCTATTCTCATATAATAGACCCCGGGACCGGTTATCCGGTGCGGGGTGAGGAAAGCGTGAGCGTGATTGCAAAAGACGGTTTAACCACGGACGCCTGGGCCACCGCGTTGTTCGTCTTGGGCAGCGAGCAGGGCTTGAAAATTTTGGAGTCCCGGCCCGGCCTGGAGGCCCTCTTTATTGACCAATCGGGCCGCAGAGTTCAAAGCCGCGGGCTTGAGCAAAGGCTGATCTGGCTGAAAGGAGAAGACTGAAATGTTCGGCATCGGCCCGATGGAAGTTGTCGTGATCCTTCTCGTGGCTCTTCTGGTACTGGGGCCCAAGCGGCTGCCGGAAGTGATGAAAATGCTGGGCCGAGGCCTCGCGCAGCTTAAAAAGACGGCTGAGGATGTGAAGCGGGAAATAGTCGAGCAGGAGGATATGAAAGAAATCCAGGACAGCTTGCGCGAGATCAGCGAGGTTCCCAGAATGGTGCAGACCCGGCTGGAAAGAGAAGTTGAGGATCTGGCCCGCGAGCAAAACCAAAAGCAAAGCGAAGATAAATCCGGAGATGAAGGAAACAAACACGGAGAAAAAAGATAGCGGGAGCGCAAAGGCGCGTGAGAATAACCGCCCCGCCGCGGAGATGACTTTTCTCGAGCATCTCCAGGAGCTGAGAACAAGAATCCTGGTTTCCATCGCCGCGATTGCGGTCAGCTTCGCGGGGCTTTACGCGTTCTTTGACAAGAAGCTGGTTGAGTTGTTTATGCTGCCCATGACCAGGGCGATTGCGGGCAAAGGCAAATTCCAGTTCACATCTCCGGCCGAGGGCTTCATCTTTGACCTCAAGATTTCTTTCCTTGCCGGGGTTCTGGCCGCGACGCCGGTGATTTTTTACCAGCTCTGGAAATTCATCGCGCCGGCTCTTTACAAAAACGAGCGCAAGCTCATCCTTCCCTTCATCCTGTTATCCACCCTGCTTTTCGTGGGCGGAGCCGCTTTCGGATACGGGATTGTGTTTCCTTTCGCATTCAGGTTCTTTGCCGGCTTCGCCTTCGCGGGCGTGGAGATGAATCCCAGGCTGAGCGACTACTTCACTTTCGCAACCAGGATGCTTTTGGCTTTCGGCCTGGTGTTCGAGTTTCCCCTGGCCGCGCTCTTCGCCGCGCGCATCGGCCTGATCGACACGAAATTTATGAACCGGAACCGGAAATACGCGATCATCATTATCTTTATCGCGGCTGCGGTTTTGACCCCGGGGCCGGATGTCATCAGCCAGCTTTTGCTCGCGTTTCCTCTCTGGTTCCTTTATGAGCTGAGCGTGATCATGGTCTGGTTTGTAAGGCCGCGACCGGCAAAACCCGGCAAGCTCGCAGGCTGAGCCGTCCAGTTGAGTCCGAAGGCTAAATTACGCCTTCTTTTTTGAGTGCATCCAGGTCCGCTTTGGTGAGGCCCAGGTATTTGCCGTAAACTTCCCGGTTATGTTGGCCCAGTCTCGCCGCGCTGGATTTGATTTTGCCCGGGCTTTTGCTGAGCTTGACCGGAATGCCGGGCACCGGCACCCGGCCGTAAACCTTGTCCTTTACCCATTCGGTCATTTTTCGAGCGGCAAGCTGCGGGTCCTGGTTGACTTCCTCGGGCGTGACAACTTTGCCGCAGGGGATTTTGTTTGCAACCAGAATCTTCTCGATCTCCGAGACGCTGTGGCTCTCCATCCATTGCTTGATGTATCCCCGGTACTCTTCCCGGTTTTTGACCCGGGAGATGAAGTTTGCGTATTTCGGGTCGCCGGCCAGCTCAGGTTTACCGATGATTTTGCAAATTTTTTCCCACTGCGCATCGGTCAAGAAAACAATCGCGATGTTGCCGTCTTTTGCCTGGTAGATGTTCCAGAACGGAACCGCCTTATTTTTGTCTCCGGAGAAGAACTCGTCAAAGGTGCCGCCCACAGCCTGGTGGAGCGCGCTCTCAATCTCGGCCGTGCTCCGCTTCTGGATCGCGCGGTAGTTGTGAAAATAGCAGATGTCCTGCATGGAGATGTCGATGAGCTGGCCCTGGCCGGTCTGATCGCGGTGGCGGAGCGCAAGCAGGATTCCAAAAGCCGCATACGCGCCGCTCACTAAGTCTCCGATGAAAACCGAGTGCACCCGGTCCGGGATGCCCATTGCTGACAGGATGCCGCTTGTGGCCTGGGCGATGACATCAAAAGCCACCCGGTCTGACTTGGGCCCGGTGCGGCCGAACCCCGTGATTGAGCAGTAAATCAGTTTCGGATTCAGCCTGGAAAGCTGTTGGTAGCCTAGCCCGGCCTTATCCATCGCCCGGGGCGCGAGGTTTTCGACCAGAACATCAAAACGGGGAATCATTTTTTTCAGCATTTTTTGGCCTTGAGGACGGCGGATTTCAAGCGTGATGTCCTTTTTGTTGCGATGCCAGTTGGAAAGCGAGCGGTCCAGCCCGGCAACCGGGGCCATCAGCCAGCGCATTCCTTCGCCCAGCGGAGGCTCAAGCTTGATCACCTCCGCGCCGAAATCAGCCAGCAGCTGGGTGCAGCGAGGGCCGCTCAAAAACTGGGAAAGGTCCAAAACTTTTATTCCCTCCAGAACCTGTTTCATAACTCCTCCCTTGCCTCCGACTTCCGATACGAATCCTTGATACCATTTTTATATTTAAAAGGCAAGAAAATCCGCGGCGGCATCGATACCGGCAATGCAAATTTTGCCCAAGCCGCGAGTATTGGTCTTTAAAGTTTCTCCGCCGCCAGTTCCGCGAGCTGGGAGCGCTCTCCTTTTTGGAGGAATATGTGGCCAAAGATAGGCTCGCCTTTTAGCCGGCCGACAAGGTAGGCGAGCGCGTTCGAGCTCTGGTCAAGGTAGGGATTGTCGATCTGGTACGGGTCTCCGGTTAACACGATCTTGGTTCCAACCCCGGCGCGGGTGATGATGGTTTTGGCCTCGTGAGGAGTGAGATTTTGCGCCTCATCAACAATGATGTACTGGCCGGGAATGGACCGCCCGCGGATGTAGGTGAGCGGCTCAATCTGGATGAGGCCGAAGTCGATCAAATCCTGGTAAGCCGGGGTCTTAAGTTCGCGGCCCTTTTTCCTGCCTTGTTCCTCCGGCGACTTTTTGGCCTGGAAAATGAAGTCGAGATTGTCAAAGATGGGCTGCATCCAGGGATGCATCTTTTCCTCAACATCTCCGGGCAGAAAGCCGAGTTCCTTGCCCATCGGGAAAACCGGCCGGGAAACCAGGAGCCGCTGGTATAAATTGTCTTCAAGCGTCTGGCAAAGGCCGGAGGCGATTCCGATCAGGGTTTTTCCGGTGCCGGCTTTTCCGAGCAGAGCGACCAGTTGATAGTTTGGGTTCAAAAGCAGCTCCAGGCTCAAATATTGCTCCGGGTTTCTCGGCTTGATCCCGTAAACTCCCTGGGAATAATCAGGCAGGCGGAGGATTTGGTTCTGCTCCGCATCAAACCTGCCGTAGTCGATCTTTTGCGGATCATCATCGACAGAAAACATAACCAGCCGGTTAGGTGTGTGACCATCTTTTGCTTCGATGTGCCCCTGCTCAACCAATCTCTCAAATTGTTCGTCATCGAGCTTGATCTTGGTGAAACCGGGGTCCATTTCTTCGAGCTCAACCCCGCCCTCGGTCTCGTAGTCAACCGCTTTCAGGCCGAGCGCGTCCGCCTTGAGCCGGAGGTTGATATCCTTGGTGACAAACACGGTCGGAACTTCGGGATGGTCGCGGTGGAGCTTGTAAGCGGTTGCCAGGATGAGGTTGTCGTCCCGCTTTCCGACCAAAGAGCGCGGGAGCAGGGTTTCATCGCCGGAGAGGTCGATGCGGATGAGGCCGCCTTTTCCGATGGGGACGCCCTCCGCCAAAGCCCCCTGTTCGCGCAGCTTGTCCATAATCCTTCCGAACTGGCGAGAGCTCCTGCCCAGGTCGTCGATGTTTCTCTTGAACCGGTCCAGCTCTTCCAGAACAACAATGGGAATTATGATATTGTTGTCCTCAAACTTGAAGATGGCCTGCGGATCGTGAAGGATGACATTGGTGTCAAACACGAAATTTTTTTTCATTTTCCCGGCTCCGAATACATTTTACCTTAGATTTGACCAGACCAGCCCCTTATTGAAGAATTACGCGCTTTTGAGCGCCAGGTCTCCTTCATTGACGCCCAAGTGCTCGGCAACCGCCGCGCATTTGGCCTTGAGGATAAAGAAGGCGTTGGGCCTCAAGCCTTCTAAAGTTTCGTAGTTGCCTTGTCCCTTGGCGATGACCAGGTCCGCGCTGTCGAGCGCTTTGAGAAAAAGCGGCGAGCAACGCTCCCGGATGACGCCGACAAAATTGTTTCCCGTGTCAATGACCTTACAGACCTTGTCCAGACCCACGGCTTTTGCGTCTTCCATCACAGCGTCGTTCAAAATAGGCCCTCCCCGCACAGCCGCAACCACGGTTTTTCCCAGCTTGCGGGTCTGCTCGATGAGGAGCAGGTCAAAAGCTATTTCCCCGGCGTTGTCCAGGAGGTAAAGAACCCTTTTGGCTTTGTCCAGGGACTGTTTGAGCTCGGTGAACGCAAAGATTTTGAAGCCTTTGCCTTTTGCCAGCTCCAGCGCGGCGCCAATATCAATTTTGTGCTTGATCCCGAGGTCAATGACATTCCCGGCCGCACTGATGCGCACGGCCATCTCCAGCGGGTCCGCGCTGGATTCGATCTCTTGGCGGAGCCCGGGCAAAAGTTGGAGCGCAATCTGGTTATACTGGAGTCTGGCCTGGCGGAAAGGATCGTTCGCGGCCAAGAGCTCGTTGACTCGAAAAAGGACGAGCGATGAGTTATAAGCGGGATTCTGTTCGGGGTCCAGTTCCGGAAGCATCATCGCGGCTTCCTTCAAAACCCAAATCCGCTTGTCCTCGTCCCCGGTCAGAAAGGCCGCGCTGGTGTGGGCCTGTTTAAGAAAACACTGAAAGCAGAGGCTGGTGGTCTTCATAATATCCCTCCGCAAACTAGAGTATCATTGTCAGTATGTCCCGCCATATTCCCTGCAAAGTCCGGCGTCCCCGGACAACTCCCCGCCAAGTCATATCCATTATACTTTTGGCGGCCTTTTTTCTCAATCGGTCTGACGGGCATTAAAATCCTGCTTTTCATTTTTTACGGGGGGCAATTGAAAAGATAGACCGCGTTCTCGTCATACCCCGCGCTGGGCCAGGTTTTTTCAAGGTTGCAGAATTTCAAGATCATCTCCCGGTTGTAAGTCGCCCAGCTCCAGGGATGGGAGGCAACGACCAGGTTGCCCATTAAATCCACCGGGTACAGCTTTGTCCGGCCCGGCCAGGGCACCGCATAAGGGTCGTAATAAAGAAGCTCCTGGTTGGCAAGTCCAAACGAGAGCACGGTTTTGCCGGGATAGTTGCGCTGAATATATTCCGCGGCCTGCTTGAAACCCTGTTTGCCCAATCGATAATACTTTGCCAAGCCAAAGCAAAGAAAAAAACAGATTATGACCGCAAGCGCAGCCTGAATTGAATAGCGGGGAATCCGCCGCACATATTTACGAACCTCATCCTCAACAAGACCGAGCGCTTCCGCCCCGGCCAGAAAATAGAATGGAATCTCAAACGCCAGAAACCTGGGGTAAATGAAAAAAGTCATGACCCGCGTGAATATGATGAGCAAAGCCGCGGCCAGGATATAGAGCCAGCATATTTCCGGCCAGCTCTTCCCCAGGCGAACCAGGCCGATTAGAAAAATAACAAAAGCTGGAATCCCCAAGACCAGGGATCGAGTTGACGCCAGCATTTTTATGACTTCTTTCAGGAAATATAAATCGAGCCATCTTCCTGCAATGTCGCTTCCCTCGGCTCGGGCGAATTTGGCAAGGTCAGGCATGACCGGCAAATAGAGAGCCGCGGAAAGGATCAGCGCCAGCGCCGGCAGAGTGAAAATTACGGCTTTCCGCTCTTTTCTGGCGGTTGCCCACAGGAAAAAGCCAAAGGCTATTTGAGCGGATATTACAAAGCCGTTGTAAAAATAAAAATAACAGCCAATCACCGAGCAGATGATGTAATACACAGCAGTTCGCCTGTTAAAATTGTGTATGAATTCAGTGTACAGAACCTGGCTGAGAACAGAAAAGAGGATAACGGCTGAATACCCCCTGGCATCCTGGCTGAACCAGACCATCCAGAAGCTTACAGCCATAAACAAGCCCGCCAAAAATGCGCTTATGTCGCCCGCTCTCCTTCGGAAGAGCAGATAACAAACCGGCGGAGTCAGCCCTCCTGCGATCAGGGCCGGAAGCCTTAAGCTCCACTCTTTCACTCCGAAAATCGTGATCGACAGCTTGGCGAGAAAAGTGTAAAGGATATGGTTATTGGGCACGATCATAGTCGTGAAGATTTTCGGCCAGGGCAGAAGAACAAATCGGGCAAAAGTGTGTATCTCATCGTACCAAAGCCCCTGACTAATACGGATCACACGGATAACGAATGAAAGCAGAAGAAGGAACAAGAACAAAATGAAAGTCTTTTTTTGATCCTGCGTCATTTTGCCAGAACCGAAAGCGCGATTTCTCCGGCTTTTGACAGCTTCAAGGCAAGGGAAGGCGACTTAAAACCCGGCTTCCACTCGCCAGACCAAAGCTCATCCGAGATCACAACCGCCGCGGCAAGATCAACCCCCCGGCAGCGCGCGATCGTGAACAGAGCGCTCAATTCCATCTCCACCGCGACTGCGGACTGCTTTTGATAATTTTCAAGCTTTGATTTTGTCTCCCTGAAAAAGCCGTCAGTGGAAACCACCTTGCCGATTTTGAAATTTTCCTTGCTTCGCTCCAATTCCGTTTTGAGCGCGATAAGCAAAGGCTCGCTCGAAAGCGGAGGGTATCTGTCAGGGAAATAGTTTCTGCTTGTGCCCTCATCGCTGATCGCCTCGTTGACCAGCAAAAGCTCGCTGATGCAAAGTTCCGGGTCAATCGAGCCGGCCACCCCCAGCGCGATTATTTTTTTCGCTCCGCCCGCAATCAATTGTTCGAGCACCATTGCCGCCATCGGCGCTCCCATCGCGGGGCCCACGATATCGATCTCCACCCCCTGCCTCCGGAGCCGGTAAACTCTTGCCGGATACGGCCGGATTCTTTTTTTTCTGGCCAGAAACCTGGCGGCCAAAAGCCTGGCGCTGGGTCCTGCGGGAAGGAAAAGGACCCGCTCGCTCACCTTGACTTCAAACGGCCCCCGCCCCGGCTCTATTATTGGACGGTCTTGGTTTCTTGCCATCAATTTTTGATTTGATTCAACTCATTTGCGAGATTCAACCCATCTTGATCTCGCGTTCCCGAAACCAGAGTTTGCATATTCCATTATATGCTGTTTCCTGCGTCGGCAAAATTTCAGGAAGGCTCCCCCCCGCGGACAGCCACCTCTTGGAGGCGCAAGCAGAATTTTGGCCCAGTCCCTCCAAGCTTCGGCGCGGATCCTCCATAGTTTGCTATTAACCGAAGAAAGTGCTAAAAAATTCTATGATGGAAAAGATAGCCATAACCTGTTCGGGCTGCCAGGCCAAGTACAAAGTCACGGTCCAGGGCGAGGTTAACGAGAAGATAAGCTTCTCCTGCCGCAAATGCGGGCAGATGCTCCAGTTCGATCCCAGCCAGCCCAAGCCCCAGGAACCGACCACCGAACTTCTCCGCGTTGTCTGCAAAAACTGCAAGACCGAATTTGTGAAAAATATTGAGGATGACTCGGAACTTTGCTACCAGTGCCGGATCGATCTGCTTTTGAAAAAGAAAAAGGAATCTCAGGACGGGGCTCGGGCGGAAGCCAAGCCGGTTCCGGCCGAGCCGGAAAAGTCAGCCAGCCGTTATACCTTCCGCAATTCAGACGGCTTGGTGCTGGGGCCGATTAAGCTGCGCACCGTGGCGGTGCTGGTGCGGGAAAAGAGGATCAACGGAAGCGAAGAGGTGTCAAAGGATGGCCAGGCCTTCAGGCCGCTCCCGGATTTTCCCGAGCTTATCGAGTTCTTTCCGGAACTCGGCCAGAAAAGCCCGAGCGTGGTTGCGGAGACGCAAATCCCGCTGGAAGATGAAAACAGCCGGCCCCCGGGGGAAAAAGCCGATGAGGCCGGCTCGAAGATTGTTGAGCCTGAGCCGAAGCTCTATTATCTCAAGCTGAACGGCACCCGCGAGTTTGGCCCGGTCCGGAAAAGCACGGTGATGGACCTGATCGAATGCAAATTTCTTTCGGCCCAGGACCTGATCAGCAGAGACCATAAAGCCTGGTCGGCTTTAAGCCAGGATGAGGAGTTCAAAGAGTTTGTGCCTTCGGAAGAGGGAGAAGTGGTGGAGCTGGTTGAAACGGTGGAGGGTTAGACTAACTTGAAAGGTGGATGAAAAAATGTTAAGTCAAGCGAAAGCGTTTGCGCCTGAGAGGTTCAAGCCCAAAAACACCCGGGAGAAAATCATCTTTGCCGCGCGCAGGGTGTTTTCGGAAAAGGGCTACAGCCAGACCCGCATCCAGGACCTGCTCAAAGCCGCGGGGGTCAGCCCGGGCGCGTTCTACAACTATTTCTCCAACAAGGAAGAGTTGTTTCTGGAGATAGTGAGGGAGACCGGGGATGCGTTCCGGAGTTCGGTGAGAAGGATCAGAAACACCCGTATCCGGAGCGGAACCCAGGAAGAGCTCTATACGGTGTTGACGGAATCGATCCGATACTTTTTCAACTTTGTCCGGGAGAACCGGGCAGGGGTGCGGATCCTGTTCCGGGAGCAGCAGAATGCGAACCCCAGGATCAGGGAGACCCTGAACGAGATTGTCGCGGAAATTCACCACGACCTTCGCCGCGACATCCAGCGCGGCATAGATATGGGCTTCATCGCCATCTCGGACCCGGAGATAGCCGCGTGGGGAATAATCAGCGCGATAAGCGGCGTGGGCCTGAATTATCTCGGCCATCCCAAGATCGAGCAAGAAAGGCTGACCAGGGCTCTGGCTGAGTTGATCCTGCTCGGACTCTTCAAAAGATCATTCAGATAGCGGCTGAATTTCAAACCCGGTGAAGCCGGGCAGGGATTTTTTTTCTTTTGCCCGTCCGTCCTTCGTAGCTGCTCAAGGAGCGAAGAAGGACGCTCTTTTGCCGGGCATAAGCTATTTCCCCTTGTCCTTGGCCTCATCCCAGAGCTTGTCCATTTCCGCAAGCGTCATATCCTTGAGGCCGCGGCCCTGTTGTTTCGCCCGGAATTCAATGTAACGGAACCGGCTTTCAAAGCGAGCGGTTGCTTTCTTGAGCGCATCCTCCGGGTTAAGTTTTAAAAACCTGCTCAGGTTGACGATGGCGAAAAGCAGGTCGCCCAGCTCGTGCTCTCTCTTTTTCGCGGAGCGGCTTCGCAGCGCGCTTTCAAGCTCCCCGAACTCTTCCCTGACCTTCTTGACCACCTGCCCGGTTTTTTCCCAGTCAAATCCCACCTGGGCCGCGTTGTCGGTGAGCCTGCGCGCGCGGAGCAGGGCGGGAAGCGTCCCGGGCACCTCGCCCAGCACGGATTTTTCCGGCCTGGTCTGCTTTTTGATTTCAACCCACTGCCGCTTGACATCCTCCGGGGTCGAGACCCGCTTATCGCCGAAAACATGAGGATGGCGCAGAATCATTTTTTTATGAATCCGATCGATGACTTCCCCCAGATCGAATTTTCCCCGCTCGGAAAAAATCTGCGCCTGGAAAACGATCTGGAACAAAAGGTCTCCAAGCTCGTCGCAGATTCTTTCCGCCAATCCGGATTCGATGGCATCCACCAGCTCGTATGCTTCTTCGATGATGTAGGAGCGCAAGCTCTCGGGCGTCTGCTTTTTGTCCCACGGGCATCCGTTTGGAGCGCGCAGCCGGCGCATCAATTCCACCAGGTCATCGATTTTCGCCTTTTTTGCCAAACTCATTCCTCCTCAAATTCAATCATTTCGTTCCTGAACTGCTCCCACACTCGCTTGAACCGGCTGCGGTAAATCAAGTCGTAAAGCTCTTTTTTGTCCGGGTATCGAGACAGGCAGAATTTTTTTAGTTCCGCCTCTTTTTCAAAAAATTCCTCCCGGCTGATCCCGCTCTTGATTTGCCCGCAGAGCGCGTCAACCTTGGCTTGCAGCTCCCTGAGCTTGAATTCTTCCAGACCTGATTCCCCCGGCCTCATTCTCCAAAATGTATCACCGTCCCTCCCGGCTGGCAATGATAAACGGAACAGGCGCGGTTTTCCACCTGCTCTGGAAAAAGCCCCGGTGTCAGTAAATTCCTTTCAGCCCCAAGCCCATCTTTTGACAGCCAGGAAAAATCGGTAAAAATGGACAGAAGCAAAAATGATGGACTTGATCAAATTTTTTATTGACTCCTTCCTGCATCTGGACATCCACCTGGGAAAAGCCATCCAGGCTTATGGAACATACATTTACCTGCTCTTGTTCGCGATTGTCTTCTGCGAGACCGGCCTGGTGGTGACGCCGATTTTGCCCGGAGACTCGCTGCTTTTCGCGGCCGGCACTTTCGCGGCAATCGGCTCGCTCAATATCTGGGGCCTGTTCCTCATCTTGGCGGTTGCGGCCGTGCTCGGAGACACGGTGAACTACTGGGTCGGACACATCATCGGCCCTCGGGCTTTTGAAATGGACAGCTGGTTTTTGAAAAAGAAATACCTGGACCGCACCCGCGAGTTTTTTGAAAGATACGGCGGCAAGACCATCATCATCGCCCGGTTCGTGCCCATCGTTCGCACCTTCGCGCCGTTCGTGGCCGGGGTCGGGAGTATGACCTACGCGCGCTTCTTGAGCTACAATGTCATCGGAGGGGTGATGTGGGTCGCGGTCTGCGTGTTCAGCGGATACTTTTTCGGAAACATCCCGATCATCAAAAATAATTTCACCATCGCCATCCTGGTCATTATTTTCCTGTCCATCCTGCCCACCATCATCGAATATTTGCGGCACCGCTTTGCCTCCCGGAGCCAAAAAAAAGAAGTTAGTTCGAAACCCGCGGAATAAGCCGGCTTTATCCTTGGGTAATCCGGGCTTGGCGCTTCAGTCGTTCAAGATTGGGAATCCGGGGTTTTGAATAAAAAAGCGGCTTGCGCTATTTTTTCAGGCTGGCCCATCACCACCACAATGTCATCAGCCATAAGAGCGGTGTCACGGTCAAGGTCGGAATTGAGCCTGGCCCCGCGTCTGAGCGCGACCGCGGTGACCCCGTATTTTTTTCTCAATTCGATCCGGCCGAGCGTTTTGCCCTCCGCGGGCGAACCTGGCCCGACTCTGAAATTTCTGATGTCCAGCTCGCCCGGACTTATTCTCAAATCGGAAAGCGAGACCTGTTCCCGGGAAAGGCTCCTGAACATCTTGTAGCCCTCAGCTCGGAGTTCGGAAACAAAATTTTCAATCTCGTCATAGGGGATAAGGTATTTGGAGAGCACGCGGGTGAAAATCTCCACCGAGGTCTCAAACTCCTCGGGGATGACCTCATCCGCTCCCAATTCGTAAAGCGGCTTCACCTCTTGCACGAACCGGGTCCGGGAAATGATATGGACTCTTGGATTCAGACTGCGCAGGTTGGCCACGATTTTTCGGGTTGCCACCGGATCGGAAATCGCGACCACCGCGACCCGGGCCTCTTTTATTCCCGCGCGCTTAAGCACCGCGGCCTGAACCGCATCGCCGTACAAAATGGTCTCGTTTCTTGCTTTTTCGCGGTTAACTGTTTCCGGGTTGGTTTCGATAACAACATAGGGGATGCTTGCTATTTTCGCGGCCCGGGCCACATTTCTGCCGTTGATCCCGAAGCCTATGATCAAGAGATGGTCTTTCAAGGGCTCGGGGCCGGCCGCGGTGTCAGGTTCCGCCGCGGGGTGTAATCCTGAAACAAGCTTTTTCGGCATCGGTATGCGCGCTAGCAGTTCCGCCAGACCGGAGGATTGGCCGATGATCAGGGGCGTGACCGCCATGGTCAACACTGAAACCGCCAGGAAATACTGGTAGAGATGTCCGGAAAGCAGGCCCTCTTCAACACCGGCTCGGGATAATATGAATGAGAACTCGCCCACCTGGCACAAGCACAGGCCGATGAGCGCGGCAATCCGAATCGGGAACCCCAGCAGAATTCCGGAGAGCCCGGCCAGAAAAGCTTTGATGATGAGGACCGCGAGGGTCGCGGCCGCCAAAAGCCATAAATGTCGGGACACGAACTGCAAATCCAGAAGCATCCCGATGGAGACAAAAAAGAAACTGGTGAACACATCGCGGAAGGGAAGGACATTGCCGAGCGCCTGGTAGCTGTATTCGGATTCGGAGATAATCAGTCCGGCCAAAAACGCGCCGAGTGCGAGCGACAATCCCAGGGCGGAGGTAAAATACGCGACCGCGGAGCAGATCAGGACGATGCTGAGCATAAACAATTCCGGGCTGCGGGTGCGAGCTATTTGAAAGAGGAGTTTGGGAACGATCCACTGCGCGCATACGATAACCGCCAGGATTATCGCGACGCCCTTGGCGAGCAGGAGCAAAAGCGGCCGGCCGATCTCGAACTGGCCGCCGGCCAAAATCGGCGTGAAAAGCATCATCGGAATAACGATCACATCCTGGAATAAGAGGATGGCAATCGAGGTCTGGCCGTGGGGGCTTTCCATCAAGCCCTTTTCCTGGAGCAGTTTGAGCACAATCGCGGTGCTGCTCAGGGAAATCAAAAACCCTGTAAAAAGAGCTTTGCCGAAATCCAGTCCGAACCCGCGGGCGATCCCGAAAATAACCAGGATGGTTAAAATCACCTGGAGCGAGCCGCCCAAGACCGCGGCTCTTTTCACCTTGAGCAGGTTCCTCATTGAAAATTCTATCCCGATGGTAAACAGAAGAGTCACGACCCCGATTTGGGCGAGAACATCAACCTCCGCGATTCCCGTGACCAGCTTGAAGCCATGCGGCCCCGCGACCACACCGGTCACCAGGAATCCGACGATGGCTGGGATCCGGATTCGATTGCACACAAACAGCACGAGCACGCTCAAGGCGAAGATGATGACGATGTCCGTCAAAAGCGGAATCTGCACAGCCGCTGATTCCTCCCTTTGCTTTTGCGAGAAATTCTAAATTAAGACTTTAACCGGATCAGCCGAGGATTTCCCGGACCAGGTCCAGGATTTGTTCGCTCAGTTCAGCCTTGGTCATTTGAGGGAGCCGCTTTTTTTTGCCGTCTTTGAAAAGGATGGTGGCGATGTTGGTGTCAACCTCAAAACCCGCTCCTTTTTTGCTCACATCGTTGGCGACAATGAGATCGAGATTCTTTTCCCGCAATTTTTTCTTCGCGTTCTTGATCAGGTCTTGGGTCTCAGCCGCAAATCCGACCAGAATCTGGCCCTTTCGCTTTTTCTTTCCCAGCTCCGCGAGTATGTCCACGGTATTTTCCAATTCCATCACAAGCGTGGTTTTTGCCTTCTTGATCTTCTCTCTGGCCTGCGCCCTGGGCCTGAAGTCCGCAACCGCAGCTGCTTTGATGATCACATCCGCATCCTTGAAATGTCTGTCGCAGGCTTTTTTCATTTCTTCCGCGCTCTCCACTTTCACCAGAGTCACCCCGGCCGGAGCCGCAATCGAAGCCGGGCCGGAGACAAGCGTAACCTCCGCTCCCCTGGCCCTGGCAGCAGCTGCCAGCGCGTATCCCATTTTCCCGCTTGAGCGGTTTGAGATGTAGCGCACCGGGTCAACGGCTTCTCTGGTCGGCCCTGCGGTGACCAGGAATTTTTTCCCGGCCAGGTCCTTGGGCGAAAGCATGGATTCGCAGGCCGCAACAATAATTTCCGGTTCCGGCAGCCTGCCCTTGCCCTCCCAGCCGCAGGCCAGCTCGCCTTCCCCAGGCTCCAAAATCTCAACCCCTCTTTTTTTCAGCCTGGCCAGGTTTTCCTGGAAGGCCGGATGCTCATACATATTCACATTCATCGCCGGGCAGACCAGGACTTTGGCCTTGGTCGCGAGATAAAGGGTTGTGAGCAGGTCGTCAGCTATTCCATTCGCGAGTTTTCCGATTATGTCCGCGGTGGCCGGAGCTATGACCAAGAGTTCCGCCCGGTCCGCCAGCTCGATATGCACCAGCGGACTCACTCCTTTTTCAAACAGCCCGGAATAAACCGGCTGCTGGGAAAGCGTCTCAAATGTGAGCGGGCTTACAAATTGAGTCGCGGCCCCGGTCATCACCACCTGGACTTTGGCGCCTTGTTTGATCAGGAGCCGGACCAGCTCGCAGGCCTTGTAGGCCGCGATGCCGCCGGTCACGCCCAAAAGAATTTCCCTGTCTCTTAACATCGCCCTTCTTATTAAGTTTACTCTATTTCAACCCCTTCCTGCAAGAAGGGGTTGTATTTTTTCTCCTGCTTGATGGTGGTGGGAGGCCCGTGGCCGGAATAAATCTCGCAGTTGTCTCCCAGCGGGTAGAGCTTGGTCTTGATGCTGTTGATTAGCTGGCGATGGCTCCCGCCCGGAAAATCCGCGCGGCCGATGCTGAACTGGAAAAGCACATCCCCGACCATAGCCATATTCTCGCCCTTGACATTCAAGGTTATGCTCCCCGGCGAATGGCCGGGGGTGAGCAAAACCTCAAGCTGGATTTTATCCCCCACCTTTATTATGTCGCCCTCGTTCAGAAAACCCGCAGGCTTAGGCGACTGCTCAACCTCCATACCGAAGTGCATTGACATCGAGCTCATAGACGCGAGCATCTCTTTTTCAAGCGGGTGGATATAGATCCCGGCGCCGGTCGCCTCTGCCAGCGCCTTGTTGCCGCCGATATGGTCAAAATGCGCGTGAGTGTTTACGATCATCTTCACCTTGAGCTTGTCTTCCTTGAGCGCGGCCAGAATGTTGTCAACATCTCCGCCCGGGTCAACCACGATCGCTTCCCTGCTCTTCTCCTCGCCCACTATATAGCAGTTGACAAGGAGGGGGCCGGTCTCAAGGTATTTGAAAATCAGCGCTCATCCCTCCATAGCTTTCAGGTCCAGGTAAATCTCGCGTGCGTTCTGGTATCTTTGTCCCGGGTCTTTGCTCAGGCATTTCAGGATGATGCGGTTAAGCTCGTCCGAAATTTCGCCGCTGCGGTCCTTGGGCGGACGGGGAGAAGTGTGAATCTGGTGATAGGTTATGTCGCCCTCGGTGAAAGGAGGCGTGCCGCAGAGAAGCTCGTACATTGTCGCGCCTGTGGAGTAAATATCGGTGCGGTGGTCGAGCGGCTTGCCCAGACTCTGCTCCGGAGACATATAGAGCGGCGTGCCGCTCACCAGCGTGCGGCCGGTCTTGACCTCTTCCAGCAGCGCGGCCAGGCCGAAGTCCATCACCTTGATCGTCTGGTTCTCGGTCCACATTATGTTGGAAGGCTTGATGTCCCGGTGCACGACCTTCTTGGAATGCGCGTAGTCCAGAGCCTGGGCCAACTGCTTGAAAATCTCCATGCCGATCCTGATCGGCGTCCGGCTGGTCCTTCCGATCAGGCTCTTTAAATTCTCACCCTCAACATATTCCATTACGATGTAGAAATTGCCCATATTCTCGCCCGCGTCGTATATGGAGACAATATAAGGGTGATTCAGCTGTGCCAGGTTTTTCGCCTCCCGGATGAAATTGGCGACGATGTCCGGATATTTTTTCATCTCCTGGGGCAGCACCTTGTACGCAACCCGCCGGCCCAGATTAACATCCTTGGCCAGATAAACCACGCCCATGCCGCCCCGGCCAAGCTCCTTGACCACCTGGTATCTAAATCCCGCGGAAGTTCCCATCGCGCCCGCGCCGGCGATTGTGGCGTCCGTGGCCATGCCCAGACCGGAGCTCATTTTCTGGCTGATGGACTGGATCCTGAGGGTCAAGTCCGGGTAATGGGGAGCGATCTGGTAAATCCGCTGGTAAAGGTTCAAGGCATAAGTGATCTGCCCCGCGCGCTCATAAACCTGTCCAATCTTGAAATAAAGCTCCAGGTTCTCCGCGTTGAAAGGCTTTTTCTGCGCGAGCTTGCGGTAGCAGTTGAGAGCGAGGTCATTCTTTCCGAGCTGCAAATAGATGTCTCCGCTCAGATCGAGCGCGGCGGGAAAGTCAGGGGATTTCTCGGAAAGCTGCGCAAGCGCAACCAGCGCCTTTTCCGGGTTGCCGTTCTTGTAGAAGCTTTGGCCGGCCTCGAAGAAGTTTCCGCTCTTCTCATAGAGCTCGCTCAGCTTCTGCTGGTCGTTTATATGGCGATAGATCTCGATTGCCATTTCAAAGTTGCCCGCATTCTCATAGGCTTGAGCAGCCAGCTTGAACTCGCCCGCCTTGTAAAAAACCTCCGCCGCGGTCTTCGAGTCTCCGCCGTGAAGGTAAAGCTCGGCCGCCCTTTTTTCCTGGTTCAGGCGCAGATACAGGTCTGCGGCTGTGAAATGGTCTCCGGCCTGCTCGTAATAGCTTGCGGCTTGCTCAAGGTTATTCTGCTTCAGATAGTAAGCGGCCAGGATTTCCGCGCTCTTGTGAGTCTCGCCGGCCTGCTCGTAAAGCTCCGCGGCCTTCATCGTGGAGCCCATCTGCTGGAACAGGTCTGCGGCCTTTTGCTTGTCGCCCATGGCAAGATAAAGTTCTGCCGCGAATTTGGTTATGCCCGCCTGCTCAAGCACTTCCGCGGATTTTTTCAGGTTGCCGGACTGCTTGTAAAAATAAGACGCCCGCTTGGCCAGGTCTTCGATTTTTTTGCGCGCGGCCGGCGAACTGTCCCGGACAAATTGATTTTTCACCTGCTTCCAGGCCGTCTCGTAAACCTCGGCAGCCTTCTGGGAATTTCCCGCTTGGCCGTAACAGGCCGCAGCCTGGTCGAGAAAGCCGTTCTTTTCAAACAGGGGCGCGGCTTTGTCGTACTCGCGGGCCTCCTGGTACATCTCTGCCGCGGATTGAATCTTTCTTGCCTTTTCGTAAAAAGAGGCTGCTTCGGAAAACCGCTTTGCCTTGGCGCACAGATTGCCGGCCAGCTCCCAGGCGCTGTATTCAGCCAGAACATTGAGCGCGCTCTGAAAATCATTCAATTTCTCGTGGTAGACGCGGGCCGCGCGGTCCGGAGCCTTGCCCAGAGCGTACATCTTCACCGCCTTCTGAAATTCCTCAATCGCCTCGTAAAGCTCGCCGGCGCGGATAAACTCTCTGTTCTTTTCGCACCACTTGGCCTCTTTCCTGATGTCCCTTCCGGTCTTCAGCTTGCCCGGCTGCTTGAATTTCTTCTTGCCTCCGAGGAGGCTCCTGAGCCAGAAAAAAATGGGAAGACCAATGACAATGAAGATAATCGCATAAAGGATCAGACGGCTGAAGGGCAGCCAGCCCAGATAGAGCTCCCAATAGCTTAAAATTTTATCCGCCAGGGAGGCGACCGCGTCCCAGATCGTGCCTACGACATTAAAAATCTGCCGCATACTATCTTACCAATTTACTTGAGCAGCCCGAGCTTGTCAATTTTCGAGATGATTCGGAGCCGCTGACGCCGATTTTTCCCAGATCGATCCTGCTTTCTTTTTTTCCGGCTGCGGATTTGACCGGGAGAGGGTTTTCCATGCGCATTCGGCCGGATAAAGCCGCGCGGCACTCGGTTACCGGCCGCGGCCGACGGGCTTCATTTTGTAACAATTTTTCACTATAATAAGAGATTGACAAAAATGTCAGAATTGACCGCAAACCGAAAAGAGAAAAACTTGGACGGCTTAAGGCTGATCAAAGAGATTTCAATGGTGATCGGCTCCGTCTCTGACCTGGAAGAGGCGCTTGAGCAGATACTGGCCGTCTGCGTCAGGTTCACAAGCGCGGGCGCGGGATCGATTCTGACTCTTGACCAGGAGAAAAAAGAGCTCAGGCTGGCCAAACACAGGGGGTTGAGCGAAGACCTGATCAAGGATTTTCGCCTGAAGCTGGGAAACGGCATCGCCGGCTATGTGGCAAAAACCGGAAGGTCAATGCTGGTTCCTGATATTGACGAGGAGCCTCGTTATATTCCCTGCCGCAAAAAAGTCAAGAGCCTGCTGGCGGTCCCGATTTTTGACCAGGGCAAGCCAATCGGCGTGATCAGCGTGGACTCCAACCAGAAGGCCGCGTTCGGCAGAGAGGACCTCCAGGTTCTGGAGACGGTTGCGGCCCTTGCCGGAGACGCGATCCGCAACGCTCGCCTCTTCCAGGAACGCGAGCAGAGAATAATGGAGCTGGACATCTTGAACCGCATCAATCATATCTTCAGCCAGGGCCTTGACTTGAGCAAAGCTTTTGACCAAGTGGTGGCCGTGCTCAAGAAAGAGCTGAAAATGGAGCGTGCCACTCTGGTGCTGCTTGACACTGAGACCGGGGAGCTTGAGATTAAAATTGCCGACGGCCTTACCGAGGAACAGATTAAGCGGGGAAGGTATCATGTGGGCGAGGGCGTCACCGGCGAGGCGGTCAGGACCGGAAGGACTATCGGCGTTCCGGACATTTCCCGGGAGCCGAAATTTCTGGACCGCACCGGCGCGCGCCTCGGGCTTAAAGTAACCAGAAAGCTTTCCTTTATGTGCGTTCCGATCAAGCTGAAGGACCAGGTGATCGGCGTTTTAAGCGTTGACAAGGAGTTTGAGAGCGATGAGCAATTCCGCCGAGACCTTCAGTTTCTGGACATAGTCTCAAGCTCGCTGGCGCAGGCGATCCGGATTCATATGATGGCGGAGGAGGTCAGGAAAGAGCTGGAGGACCGCAACATTTACTTGAGAAGCCAGCTCTCGCGCAAGTACAGCTTCGCCAACATCATCGGCCAGAGCAAGGCGATGCAGGATGTGTTCCAGCGCATCCAGATGGTCGCGAAAAGCAAGGCCACGGTTTTGATCCGGGGCGAGAGCGGCACCGGCAAAGAGCTGGTGGCCAAGGCGATCCATTTCAACAGTCCTTTGAAGGACAAGCCTTTCATCAAGGTTGACTGCGCGACGATTCCGGAGACCTTGCTCGAGAGCGAGCTTTTCGGCCATACCCGGGGCTCGTTCACGGGCGCGATTGCGGACAAGAAAGGAAAGTTTGAAATAGCTGACGGGGGCACGATTTTTCTGGATGAGGTGGCGGAGATGAGCACCTCTCTTCAGGCCAAGCTTTTGCGGGTGCTGCAGGAGCGCGTGATCGAGCCTATCGGTTCCAACAAGCCCAAGGCCATCAGCCTAAGAGTGATCGCGGCCACCAACAAAGACCTGGAGAAGGTGATGGCCGAGGGCAAGTTCCGGGAAGACCTCTATTACCGGCTGAATGTGGTGCCGATTTTTATACCCCCGCTTCGGGAAAGAAAGCAGGACATTCCTTATCTGGTCGATCATTTCCTTGAGCGGTTCAACAAGGAGAACAAGAAGGGGGTCAAGATCAGCCCCGAGCTTTCCGCGGAATTTATGGCCCACAACTGGCCCGGGAATGTGCGCGAGCTGGAAAATTTGATCGAGCGGCTGGTGATTATGTCCGAGGATAAAGTGGTGGGTCCGGGAATGGCGCCGCTGCACATTCAATCTTCCGAAGCGCTGCCGGCTCCGGATTGGGGGCAATGCCAAGAGCAGAAACCGCTTGCGGAGATGGAGAAGGATGCGGTGCTTCTGGCTTTAAGGCAGAGCGGAGGCGTCCAGGTCGAGGCCGCGAAGATTCTCGGCGTAACCCTCCGCCAGCTCCGTTACCGGATGTTGAAATACAAAATCAGAAAGAATTTTGTTATCTCATGAAAACTTGACCTTGCTTTTCAGGTGAAGGTAAAATTACTCTATGTATGAAAAGAGTTTAGAAAAGCTGAAAGAGCTCGAAAAGCGGCTGGAACATCTCACCAAAAAATTGCCCTTGATTCTTGAAAATAACGGCAAGGCGCCGGAGCTCGAGCAAAAACTGAAAAAGGTTTCGGAGAGCCTGGCCCGGGAGAGAGCTTTGCGGGAAGACTCGGGAAAATCAGGGTCTGCAAAATTGACCGCGCTGGAGGCGAAAGCGAAAAAGCTTGAACAAAGGCTGGCCCAAGAGCGGAAGTTAAGGGAAGAGATCGCGGACCGGATCCAGGTTCTGGTTTCCGAGCTTGAAGAGGAGAAGGCCGGGAAATGACCGAGCTGGAAGTTGAAATCTACGGCAAGCGCTATGTTCTCCGGGGATCGAGCCCAGAGGAAATCACCTCGGTCGCTAAATATATGGACCAGCGGATGAAGGAACTGTTCGGCTCGGAGCCGAGAGCCATCGATCTTCCCAAAGCCTTCCTGCTGGCGATGAATTTCGCGGAGGAAATCGGCAATCTCAAGAAGCAGGCGGGCGAATTGGACGCGGAACTGGGCAAAAAACTCGATCAGTTCCTCCAAAAAGTGGCCCAACTTGAAAAAATCCTGAATTTGTGAGAAAATGATGAACTAGGATTTGTGGAACCGGACAGGATTAAGAAAACTTAACTAAGAGAATTATTTCGGGGGTTTCTGGAAATATCTGGAATGGAAAGCAAAGCAAAAGGCCAAGTGAAAACAAGGACTCTGGCGAAAGAAAACCGCGGCTCAGGTTTTGATTCCCGGGTTCATATCGGCCGCGCGCCACTGGCTTTTTTGCTGATCCAGATCCTCGACTGCCTCTAATCCTGCCTCGGCCTTTCCGCAAGTCCCCGTAAGGGGAAATGGAACTGGCTAGAAAACTGGACAAAGAAAAGCTGCGCAGGGATATGATCCGGAAACGGCTGTCCCTTGACCCCACGCTCGCGCTAAAGTGGAGTGAGTGGGTGCAGCGCCATTTTGTCGGCGCGGCCTGTTACCTCGCAGCCAAAAGCATCGGACTTTACGCGGCCTTTGACCAGGAAGTCGACACCAAATTCGTGTTCGAGCGCGCAAGAGCCGACGGCAAAACCCTCGCTTTCCCCAGAATCACAGGACCAGGAGAAATGGTTTTCCTCAAAGTCAAGGACTATGACCAAATGCGGCCCAACAAGTGGGGCATCCCGGAACCGGAAAAAGCCGCGGCCAAAATGCCCGCGGAAAAGCTTGACCTGGTGGTTGTTCCGGGCGTGGCCTTTGGCAGGAACGGCTGCCGGCTCGGATTCGGCCAGGGATTCTATGACCGGCTTCTGAAAAAACTTAAACCCGGGACCATAACCGTGGGGTTTGCTTACGGTTTCCAGGTCCTGGATCAGCTTCCTTGCTCAAACCACGATCAGAAGGTCAAGCGGGTTGTAACCGAGCAGGGCTTTTTGAAAATTTGCCTCTGAAAATTTTAGGGGCTTTCAGCAATAGGAAGGGAGAAGACAAATGGTGGAATTGAAAATGTTGATCGGGATCATCGTCGGATTGGCCGCGGGCGGCGGACTTGCGTTCCTTGCGATTTATTTTCTTTCCCGCACGCGGCGGCTTAAGGCCGGGAAAAAAGCCAGAGAGGTTTTGGAATCCGCGGCCAAGCAGGCCGAGACCAAAGTCCGAGAGGCGGAAGTCGCGGCCAAGGATTATCTTTACCAGGCTCGCGTGGAGTTTGAAAAAGAAAGCAAGTCGGTTCGAGCGGAGTTGAACCAGCTGCAGGAGCGTCTGCGCCATCGTGAGGAAACTCTGGACAAAAAGGTCGAAGTCCTGGATCAAAAAGAAATCGAACTCACCCGCAGAGACCGCAAGGTGGCCCAGCTCGAAGAACGGGTCCAGCAAATGGAGCAGGAGCTTAAAAACAAGCTGGCTGAGGTGACCAGGAAACTGGAGCAAATCTCGGGGCTGACGGCTGTGGACGCCAAAAAGATGCTGATGGACTCTATGGCCGAGGAAGCCAAACACGAGGCTGCGATAAAGATCAAGCAGATCGAGGATGATGCCAAAGCCGAGGCCGAGAAAAACGCGAAGCGGATCCTTTCCCAGGCCATTGACCGGTACGCGGGCGAGTATGTGGCCGAGTGCACGGTCTCGGTCATTCCTTTACCCAACGACGAGATGAAGGGAAGGATAATCGGCCGGGAGGGAAGGAACATCCGCGCGCTGGAAGCTGCAACCGGCGTGGACCTGATCGTGGACGACACGCCCGAGGCGGTGGTCATCTCCAGCTTCAACCCGGTGCGGCGGGAGGTGGCGAGGATAACCCTCGAACACCTGATTGCTGACGGCCGCATCCATCCCGCGCGCATCGAAGAGATGGTCAAAAAGGCGGAAAAAGAAGTTGACGATGCGATAAGGGATGCGGGCCAGAGGGCGATCTTTGACATCGGCGCGCATGGAATGCACCCGGACCTGATCAAGCTGGTTGGAAGACTCCGTTACCGGACCAGCTACGGCCAGAACCAGTACCAGCACTCTATGGAGGTTGCTTTCCTGGCCGGGGTGATAGCCGGAGAGCTCAATCAGAATGTCAAGCGCGCTCGCCGCGCGGGGGCGTTGCATGACATCGGCAAGGCGGTTGACCAGGAGTTCGAGGGCTCGCACGCGCAAGTGGGAGGAGAGCTGGCAAAGAAATTCGGAGAGTCGCCCCAGATCGTCACCGCGGTCGCAAGCCATCACGATGACGACCCGCCGACCGTGCTCGCCAATATCATCCAGGCGGCTGACGCGCTGAGCGGTGCGCGGCCGGGCGCTCGGCGGGAGATGCTGGAAAGCTATGTGAAGCGGCTGGCCGACCTTGAAAAAATCGCAATGAGCTTTGCCGGCGTGAGCAAGACCTATGCGATCCAGGCGGGGAGAGAATTGCGGATTATGGTGGAGGCTGACAAGGTCTCGGACGAAGAAGCCGCGGTCCTGTCCCGGGAGATAGCCAAGAAAGTGGAGACCGACCTGAGCTATCCCGGCCAGATCAAAGTGGTGGTGATCCGCGAGACCAGAGCCGTTGCCATGGCCAAGTGAGGAGTGAGGGGCGAAAACTTTGCGCATATTATTTTTCGGGGATATTGTCGGCAGGCCGGGCAGAAAAGCCGTGTCCCAGGTTCTTCCCGAGCTTTGCCAAACCTTCGAGATCGAGCTGGTGGGCGCAAATATCGAGAATGCGGCCGGGGGGTTCGGCATCACCAAGGAAGTTTACGACCAGCTTCTGGAGATGGGGATAGATTTTATGACCAGCGGCAACCACATCTGGGACAAGAAGGAAACCGCGCAGAAAATGGCTGAATTGGATCGTCTTCTCAGGCCAGCTAATTATTCCAGGCGCGCGCCGGGAAAAGGACTTATAATTATGCAAGCAAAGAGCGGGCCGGTCGCGATAATCAATTTGAGCGGAAGAATTTTTATGGATCCGGCTGACTGCCCTTTTGACCAGGCGGAAGAATTGCTTAAAAATCTGCCTCAAGAGGTGAAGGCGATCGTGGTTGACTTTCACGGAGAGGCGACCAGCGAGAAAACAGCTTTTGGCTGGTTTCTGGACGGAAGGGTCTCGGCCGTGCTCGGAACCCACACCCATATCGCAACCGCGGACGAAAAAATCCTTCCTAACGGAACAGCATATATCACTGATGTCGGGATGTGCGGGCCGGTTTATTCCGTGATCGGCGTCAAGAAAGAGCAGGCCCTGGAGCGATTCCTGAGCGGCATTCCCCACCGCTTTGAGGTGGCCTCTGGTCCAATCCAGGTTGATGCGGTGGTTGTCGATATAGACCCCCAAACCGGAAAGGCAAAGTCCATAGAGCGAATCCAAAGACTGCTGGAAAACTAAGGAGGGCGAAAATGGCAAGAAAAACCAGTGTTTTTGTGGTGCTATTTCTTTTCGCGGCCGCTTTAATTGCGCTCACACCTTCGGAGATCAAAAATATGATTCCGAAAGCTGACCAGCTTACAGGCGCGGGCCAATACGGGGAATCCCAGAAAATACTGATGGATGTTTACAAGGCCGACCCTGAAAACAAGGAGGTCTATTGGATGATTGCAAGGAATTATTACTTCATAGGCGAACTGCTGCCGAAGAACAAGGAGCAGGAGAAGCTCGATGCTTTCATTCAATGCCAGGAATGGGCGAACAAGGGTAAAGCCAAAGACCCGAATGTCGCTGGCAATTATTTCTTCAGCGGAGTGGGAATGGGGCAGGAATCGGTGATCAGAGGAATATTCAAATCGCTCAACAAAGCAAAAACAACTGAAGACCTCTTCCTCAAAACCCTGGCCATGCATCCGACCTATAAGAGCGACTGGGACAGTATTGAGGGAGGCGCAAACCTGGCTCTTTGCCAGTTCTACCGCAAAGTCCCGGACAAAGCCATAATGCAGTGGCTATACAAAACGAGGGGGAATCTGGATAAGTCGGTCAGCTATTGCCAGGCTGCGCTCAAAATCCTTCCTGACCGGATTGACTACAACAAGGAAATGGGAGTGGCTCTGATTTGCAGAGGCAATAAGAAAAACATGCCTGCGGATGTTGCGGAAGGCAAAAACTATCTGGAAAAGGCCATAGGCCTCCCGGCCAAGACCGAAATCAATAAGTTCGACCAGGCGGATTCCAAAAGGCTTTTGGCCGATCCCAAGCTGGCCTGCGGCTACTCAAGATCCAAGCAGGAAGAGGTGACCGAGGTCAAGTAAAAGTCGGCATTAGCAGGGTTAGGGGCTGATATAGTTTGAGAAAGGAAGGGGCAAAGCCCTTGCGCATCATCTGGGTATAGAGAGGAAGAAGAGTGTTCCAAGGATAAGCCGGTTGAGCGCCTTTATAATAGAACCTGAAGATAATACTTTTATCTTTTGCTCTGCAAGAATGCCGGATGCTGACAATGGGCGAAGGCTTTTTATTGCCTGAGCCTGGAGGCCTCAAGCAATTCCTTTTCCGCGGCATCCGCATCGCCCAGTTTTAACAGGCATACGCCAAGATTATGATGAGCCTTGTAATCTCCGGGCGCCATAGTTATCGCCTTCCTGCAGGCCGAAACCGCGGCCCGGCAGTTGCCGCTTAGGCCCGCCTCTGTACAGTAATTGTACCAGCAGAGCGGATAGCCAGGAGCTTTCATCACCGCGTCTTTCCAGAGAATTTCCGCGCTGCGCCAGGTTTGATTGCGCTTAAAGCTGAAAAAGCCGAAAAAAAGCGCAATTGCCAAAATCAGAACAATTGCCCCTCGCGATGTTCCGCGGCTCAAAACCGGAATCGCCGCGGCCGGGACCAGCAGGCTGAGGGAAGCGAGATAAAGCCTATGCTCGAATGCCAGGTCCAGGGGCAGGGGCAGGGCCTCAACCAAGAGCTGGAGAAAATACCAGAGGATAAGGAAAGAGAGCGGCTTTTGGACCGGGGCGCGGCGGATGGCGAAAACCAGGAGCGCTATGATGAATAAAAAACTCGCGAGCGTGGCTGCCGGATGGAAAAATGACCTTGAGGGCATAAAATCATGCGCGACTGCCATTGATTGCGGGATCGGAAAAACGATGACCAGCAGGTACCACAGCAGCACCCGGGGCTCGGTCAGAAATCTCTGCCAGGGGGTGAAAAACATTTTTTTATAGCTTGCAGAAATTTCTTCCAGCATAGAGGGACGGAAAACAAAGCCGGCGCCGGCAAAATAAAAAACCGCCAAAGCAGAGAGCCATCCCCTGTTGCGCCTAAACCAGCCCGGCCTTAGCCCGTCAAAGAAATAAATCTTGTAAAGGAAAATGATTGCAGGAAGCACAAACGCGGTCTCCTTGCAAAGCAGAGCGCAAAAGCATAACAGACCCGATATTAAAAAGAATGCAATGCGTCTCTCTTTCCGCTCCTGCGCCAGGTGGAAAAAATAGACGCTCCAGATCGAAAATGCTCCGGCCATGGAGGTGAACCGCTGGGATATGTAAGTCACGGCCTGGGTATTGAGCGGATGGCAAGCCCAGAGCAAAGCCGAGAGCCATGCCGCAAGCCGGGACTCGGCCGGTCCCCGGCCTGAATGCCCGAGGAACTTTTGGATCAGGAAAAAGACGCCCAGGCCGGTTAGCGCGAAAAAGAAAAAATTGACCAAATGGTATCCAAATGGCCGGTCCCGGTTGAAGTAGAAATTGACGGCAAAGCTCAGGTTGGCGAGCGGGCGGTTCTGCTTGAAATCCTGGAACGCGGCTTGGGCAAGAGATCTGAGGCCAAGATCGTGGATTTGAATATAGGAGTTCTCCACGATAGTTATCCGGTCATCAAACAAGAAAGGCGCCTTGAAGCCGGGCAGGTAGATAAGGATCATAACGGCTAATAACAGAACCGCGGCCCCGATCTGCCAATTGCGATCCACCCGGCCTGAAATCCAGCTTTGAAATCTCACATTTCAATTCTATGGCATTTGACCCCAGAATTGAACTGCGTCCGGGCTCTTAACGCTTTCCTTTTTCTAGGCGAGGGAGGTTTCATAAGAGCCTAAAACCGATTATAATCAAACCGCTGGTTGCTTTAAGGAAATAGTTGTATGCACCCAATCCTTTTTAGAATAGATGGAGTAACCTTTTACACCTACGGTTTCCTTATGGCCCTCGGCTTTATCGTGGCCTATTTCTATATCCTCAGGCTTGCCAAAATTTCCGACCAGGACCTGGAGTTTTATTCCAATATGTTCTTCTGGGCGATAATTTTCGCCATCCTGGGGGCCAAGGCCCTTTATCTCATCGTGGAATGGCGGAACATCGGCAATGAGCTGAAAGATGTGGTGGGCTGCCTGCGCGGGGGACTGGTCTGGTATGGAGGACTTATCGCCGACCTTATCTTCATTTATTTTTATTGCCGTCATTATAAAAAAGATTTTCTCCAAGTGGCGGACACCGTGTCCAGCCCCGGAGCGGTCGGCCTGGCCATCGGCAGGTGGGGATGCCTTATGGCCGGATGCTGCTACGGCCGGCCGGCTCATCTGCCCTGGGCCATCACATATCCCAGGAACCTTGAAATCCCGCACCCGATGGCGGGAATACCCGTGCATCCTTCGCCGATTTACGAGTCGATCGGGGTCTTCATCATCGCCCTGATCTGCTACCTCGTGTTCCGGCGGTCGCGGCGAAAAGGCCTGACCATAGCTTTAGTGCTGCTGCTTTACTCCGCGCTCCGATTTGGCCTCGAGTTTTTGCGCGGGGACATCGAACGCGGTTTTCTCTTCTCAGACAAATTGTCAACCAGCCAGTTCTTAAGCGCGCTGGTTTTTTTCCCCTCGCTCTACTTCCTTATCCGCCAGTTGAGAAAACCGCCTGAGTCTTTGGACAAGGAAAAGGGCGCGGGGGAAGGCCAAAAGGGGAAAAAGAGAAAGCCAAAACGCGGCGCCGGGAAATAAATTGAAAAAATTGTTCGGGCTTTGGCGGCTTCCAGTTATTTTAGCTTAGCCGCATTTTCAGCCCGCCAAACAGGACCAGGATGACGAGCGCGAAGCGGTCCGGATTTACCCGGTTAATTTCCGGGCCGAAATGCCTTAATATATAATGGGGTCAAAAAAGCAAGGGTTGTTTCTGATTTTGGAAAAGAGATGGTTTTATGTTTTGGCCGGGGCGCTGGTTTTTCTCTTTAGTTTGCTCATCTACTTGCCCAGTTTCAAAGCTCCGTTTCATTTTGACGACCTGGAATCAATCATCAATAATCCTTTTATCCGGGTCACCAGGCTCACGCCCTCCGCGCTTTATACGGCCGCGTTCCAGGACTTCAAGCAGAACCGGCCGCTTTCCAACCTGAGCTTCGCGCTCAACTACTATTTCAATATCCTGAATCCGGCCGGCTATCATTCCCTGAATTTTTCATTTCACCTTGTTTCCGGATTTTGCGCATTACTTTTGCTCGAGCGGATTTTTTACCGGAGGCTGAAGAATCTCGCCTCCGCGCGGTTGATTGCAATTATAACCGCTCTCCTATTCCTCGCCCATCCAGTCAACACCCAGGCGGTCACTTATATCGTCCAGCGCCACAGCGTGATGGCCGGATGCTTCTCGCTTATGGCCCTGCTGTTCTATGACCTGGGCCGGAGCCAAAGGCGCGTGTGGCTCTTTGCCCTTGCCGGCCTTGCCGGCCTGGCCGCGATGCTTTCCAAGGAAACCGCGCTTGTGCTTCCGATTTTAATTTTTGTTTACGAACGGTGGTTTTGGCAGGAGCCGGGCCTGAGCCTTAAGTCGCTCAGAAGCAACTGGAAATGGCTTCTGGCTCTGCTCGGAGGTTATATTCTGATGTTGGCATTGCTGCTGCGAGGGGCAATGGCCGGCAAGCTGAGCTCGGATTTTTCCGAGTTCCACTTCACCGCTTTTCAGCGCACGCTCACCGAGCCGAGAGCGCTCTTGTGGTATCTGGGGCTGATCGCTTATCCTTTTGCCCCGGCTTTGAGCATCGACCACGAGTTTGCCGTCTCGACCTCGCTTTTCCATCCTTTCACAACTCTGCCCGCGATTTTGATCATAATTGCGCTGATCGGGTTTGCCCTGATCAGAGCCAAAGAATATCCTCTTCTTAGCTTCGGCATTCTCTGGTATTTTGGCCAGCTTGCGGTCGAGGCCGGGCCTTTGCCGATTGACCTTGTCAACGAGCACAGGCTTTATGTTGCCGCTATTCCCGCGCTTGCGGCTGTCCCCTATCTTCTCACCCTGCGGATTAAAAATTGGAAGGCGGGCATCGCCCTCAGCCTGCTGGCCGCGGTTTTGCTCGGCGCGATGACATACGAGCGAAACCTGGTCTGGCTTACACGGGTCAGGCTCTGGCGCGACGCGGTACTGAAATCTCCGCACCAGGCGCGAACCTGGTACAATTACTGCTCCTTTTTGATCGAAGCCGGAGAGACCAACCGCGCCGGCTACGCCTGCAGCTACGCGGTCGGCATCGATCCTTCGCGGGCTGACACGCACACTAATCTGGGCCTGTGCCTTTTCCAGATCGGGGATTTGGAGGCCGCGCAAAACCAGTTTTTGAAAGCAATCGAGCTCGAACCGGACTATGCGATTGCCTACTTTAACCTGGGTCTGGTGAAAGGAGCGAGGCAAGACCTGGCCGCGGCCAAATACTATTTTGAAAAAGCATTGCAGCTTAAGCCGAAAGACGCCAAGGTCTATTACAATCTGGGGGTAATCTACGAGAAATTCGGAGAGCCGGTGAATGCGCTGCGCTTTTTCAGCAGTGCGCTGTCGCTGAGGCCGGAATGGGTTGAGGCCCGGCTTAAAATTGCGGCTGCTTTGGCCGAGCAGGGAAGATGCGAGGATGCGGTTCAGCTCATTCGCGAGTCGCCGCTGTCAGATGCGAGGTTTGAGGAAATACTAAATCGCTGCCAAGCGGGCAGATAGAGAGCGGGAGTGAACTCCCTGTTTCCAATCTCAAATCTGGGTTTTATAAAACCAAATTTCACCCTTAGGCTGAAATAATCTAAAATTGAACTGTGAAGCCATTCGATTCTGGAACTCGGGCAAAGTCGTTTTTGGCTGCGGCAGGAATTTTGGCTCTTGCATTTGCGCTCGTCATCTACTGGCCGAGTTTCAAAGGCCAGTTTCATCTTGATGACCTGGAAGGCATCGTGTCCAACCGCTACATAAGGATTATCGATTTGAAGCCGGGCTCTCTTTTCAGAACGGCTTTTCAAGACCGGCTCCAGAACCGGCCGCTCACCAACCTGAGCTTCGCGCTCAACTACTACCTAAACCAGATGAACCCCCTCGGCTTTCATATCTTTAATTTCTGCATCCTTGTTCTGACCGCGGCGGGAATCTTCCTGCTTTTCCGCAAACTGCTCATCCATCTCGATTTTGATCGAGATCGCTCCGCGACTGCCGCGCTGGCGATTGCATTCGTGTGGCTGTGCCACCCGCTTAACACCCAGGCGATAAGCTATATCGTCCAGCGGCACACCTCTATGGCCGGCGCCTTTTCCATATGGTCGCTTTATTTTTTCCACCTCGGTATGGAAAAGAAAAGACAGGGGCTAACCTTTTTCGGGGTGAGCGTCCTCTCCTGCCTTTGCGCGCTTTTGAGCAAGGAAAGCTCCTTTACCTTGCCCGCGCTCATTTTCGCGTATAAAATTTATTTTTTTGACGACCTTGAGCCGGGCTGGCTTAAGCGCAACCGGAGATGGTTGTTTGTCCTTGCGGCCTTTTACTTTTTGGCCGCGGCGATCATTCTGCGGCCTGAGATGTGGAAGAGCATGTTCAATTTCAGGGACATCTCTTTCACCGCGGGGCAGAAATTGGGGAGCGGGCCTCGGGCTTTGGTCTGGTACTTTTTTATCATCCTTTTCCCCTTTCCCCAGTTCCTGTCCTTGATTCACGATTTTCCAGCTTCGATAAACATTTTAAACCCGCCTGCCACCGTTATCTCCATTCTCCTTGTCTTTGCGATTATCTTTCTGGCGATCTGGCGGGCCAGGAGATGGAGAATTTTTTCTTTCGCCGCGCTCTGGTATTTGGGCGTGCTTTTGGTGGAATCAATGCCCCTGCCCATTGACATCGTTAACGAACACCGGCTTTACCTGGCATCGCTCAGCATAATCGGGCCTGCGGTTGCCTGGCCGATTCTTAAACTCAGACGGATGAAGCCAGTCCTGATTGGGAGCATGATTGTGGCGCTGTTTTTCGGTTTTTTTTCCTGGCGTCGAAACCTGGTCTGGCGCCGCGAGCCCTCTCTATGGAAAGACGTTCTGCACAAATCGCCTATGGTATCGCTTCCCTGGAGCAACTATTGCGCGGCCCTGATCGGCATTGGAGACCTAAGAAAGGCGGCTCAGACCTGCAAGTTTGCAATCCATCTTGATCCCAAAGACAAGGACTCATACAACAATCTCGGCGTTTGCTATTTTCAGACCGGAGATTCTTCTCAAGCTGAAAGGAATTTTCTCAAGGTCATCGAGCTGGACCCGAAATATGCCGTCGCCTTTTTTCATCTCGGACTCATAAAGATAATTGAGAACGATGTGGCCGGGGCAAAAAACTATTTTGACCGGGCGGAGCAAGCCGGGGCCAAGGACGCAAGAATGTATTTCAATCTCGGCCTGGTTTACGAAAAGCTGGGCGAGCCGGTGAGCGCGCTCAGAGAATTCAGCATTGCTTCGAGTATGAGGCCGGAGTGGGTTGAGGCCAGGCTGAAAGTTGCGGAAGCCTTTGCCGGCCAAGGGAGATGCGAGGATGCCGCGGGATTGATTCAAGCCTCGCCCGTTTCCGACCCTCGCTTTGAGGAACTGATTAAGCGCTGCGCCCCGGCCAGATGATCTGAGCCTCGGATTAAATTTCATTCCCGGGCCGAGGATCCCGGATTTTCACTGCCAGCTGAAATCTCTTAAAATCTAATTGTGGCGGTTTCCGAAAAAGCTCTCGAGCCCGCGGCAAAGAAATGGACTTATTGGGGTCTGGGATTTGCTCTGGTCAGCTTCGCGCTCATAGCCTATCTGCCCAGCTTTAAAGCTTCTTTTCAATACGATGATTTTGCCGCGGTTGTCAATAATCCTTATATAAAAATCAATGACCTGAGACCCGGCTCGCTTTTTAAAGCCGCTTTTCAAACCCGTCTTCAAAACCGGCCGCTCACCAGCTTAAGCCTCGCGCTGAATTATTATTTCAACGGGCTTGACACCTTCGGCTATCATCTGCTCAATTTCTTTTTCCTGGTTTGGACCGGGCTGGGCGTCTGGCTTTTATTAAAGAAGCTTTTAATGCGGCTTGGATATGACCAGACCCGAAGCGGGCTTGCGGCCTGGCTCGCGGCGCTCGTCTGGACTGTGAACCCGGTGAATACCCAGGCTGTCACCTACATCGTCCAGCGGCACACATCCATCGCCGGCGCGTTCTCCATCTGGAGTCTGTATCTCTATCACATCGGCCGGGAAAGCAGAACCAGGCCGCGGATATTTTTTGCCTTTTCAGGCTTGCTTTGCTTTTTCGCTCTTCTCAGCAAGGAGACGGCCGCCACCCTGCCGGCAATAATCCTCGCCTACAAAATCTATTTTTTTGACCAGCTCAAGCCCGGCTGGCTCAAGAGCAACTGGAAAGGGATAGCCGGCCTTGCGGTTTTTTATGTCGGGGCCGGGCTGGTTTTGCTCAGGCCTGGTATGGTCCAGCAACTGGCAGACACCTTCAAGAGCTACCAGTATGACCCCTGGCAAAGATTTCTCACCGAGCCGGGCGTTCTGCTCTGGTATCCCTTAATCATCGCTTTTCCCTTCCCCCAATTTTTGTCCCTGCTGCACGCGTTTCCATCTCCAGCTTCTTGGATCAACCAGGCCACAACCGCACTCGCTTTCCTCGCCATTATCGCCATCATCTTTCTGGCCGTGCGCAAGGCAAGAAAATGGAGAGCGCTTTCGTTCGCGGCGCTCTGGTATTTCGGAAATCTTCTGGTGGAAGCGCTGCCTCTTCCCATCGCGGCCGCGCACGAGCACAGGCTTTATCTGGCGTCTCTGGCGCTGATTGCTCCTGCGGCCGCATGGCCGGTCCTGAAACTGAAAAAATCGGCCCCGGCTGTTGCCTGGGCTCTGGTGGTTGCCATGTTTTTCGGTTTCTTCACCTATCGCCGGAACCTGGTCTGGCGCGACGAGGCGGGCTTGTGGAGAGACACCTCGAGCAAGGCTCCGACTTATCTTTGGTCCTGGTACCATTATTGTATGGCAGTTGCCCAGACCGGGAACTGCCGCTCAGTTATAATGCCCTGCGCTCTTGCGGCCGAGGCCGCGCCTGATGATTACAAGCCGCATCATAACCTGGGGGTCTGCTATTTGAGAATGGGCAAGACCGAGCTTGCGGAGAGGGAACTGCGAAAAGCCGCGGAACTTAACCCGGACAGCGTCATCACCTACTTCGACCTCGCGCTTCTTTACAGCATCAGGAAGGATTACCAGGAGGCGGTCAAGTGGTATCTGGTTACAATTGCACGCGACTCCTCAAACCCGAAGCCGCATTTTTACCTCGCGCTCACTTACCAGGATATGGGTCAGGCCGATGATCGGATTCGCGAATTAAGGGAAGCGCTGCGGCTGAAACCGGACTGGAGCGATGCCCGGCTGGAACTCGCAGCCGCGCTCTCGGAGCAGGGCAGCTGTTCGGAAGCGATGGATTTAATCAAAGCATCTGCGAGTTCGGACCCTGGCTTTGAAGAAATCTTTCGGCGCTGCCATGGCGGCGCGAAGTAGAGTCCGGCTCAAATATTAAGCGGATCGTCTTTTCTGAAAACCACTCCCTGGCCGGTAGCGACGGACTCGCCCTTCTGGTTGGTGACCAGGAATTTGTAGTTGCCGGTTCTTCGGGTCTTATCGATCTCGGAGGCCTCCGCGATCAGGGTGTCTCCCGGTTTTGCCGGCCGCAAGTAACTGATGGTGACCGTGAGCGCCACCGCGCTGGTGCCATAAGAATTGGAGGCAAGCTGAAAAGCCTCGTCCAGCGCGGCGAAAACCACCGCGCCGTGGCCGATGCCGCGCAAATTCAAATGCTCTTCCCTGACCTCCACCCGGACCTTGGCGTAGCCTTCTTTAACTTCAACCGCGTTAAGCCCGAGCAGCTTGACAAAGCGATTGGCGGAAACCGCTTTCTTTAACCGTTCTGGAAAGGATTCGCTCACCGTTTAACTAAGCATATTTTAAGCCGGCTCTTTTGTCAAAAAGCGTGAGGTTGGCAATAAAATCGGTGAGCGCTTTTTGCCCTCACACCGTCCACATTCTGGTCTCAAAGTCGCGGTCCGGGATGGTGAAGGTGATCAGGCCGTCGCGCGGGTAGCGGGCAAGCTGGCGGTCGCCGGCATAAACATAAACCCGAAACCAGGCTTCCTGGCCGCCGCTGAAGCCGAGGTCAGAAAAGGGCACCGCCAGCTCGAAGATTTTATTTTTCCGGATCGAGTCATTTTCAAAAACGCGTTGCTCGTTTTCCTGGAACACAATCACGCTGAACTTGTGGTGCCCCGCTTTTTCGAGCTGGAAAGGAAACCGGATCTGAACCAGCGCGGGTTTCTCAAATCCGATTTCAACCGTGAGCTCTTGCTGAATGTCTTCGGGCCGGTGCGGGTCGAGCCGGAGATAGAGGTTCATCCGGTCAAACCCGAACAAGATTTTGGAGAAGTGCGGCTCTTGCGAATAATTCGGGCTTAAAACTCTCAGCACATCAAAAGACCCCGCGTCCTGCCACTCATAAAAACTTGTCTCCCGACCGTCAATGATCGGCGATATAAATCCGACCGGCTTCGCCGCGACCTTTACCGGATGGTCGAACTTGACCGGCTCTTCCAGAAAAAGCGGCGCTTTTTTCCCGAGCGCAAGGTAAACATTCTTGAGATGCATCCGGAAGATGTTATCGAACTCGGTATCGATCTCGGAATAAAAATCGTCTCCATACCACCAGAACCAGTCCGAGCCTTCAGCCGCAAAAAGTTCTTGTCTTGCGGTTTCCAGCTCCGGGCCGGACCCGGATTGGAAAAGCTCTTCCGCATCCTTGCGGACTTTGCCCAGATAATCCCAGGCCTGGTTTTCTTCCGAGCTCCCGATCCAGATTTCAAAATTGCCCCTGATCCAGGTGCCGGGAGCAAGATGATATAAAGGCTCCGGGTCGTAAACCTCAAGCGACTTGGAAAGATTTTGCACCCGGACTCCCGGCTCTTTGCCCAGCTTCTCGAAAAGCAGGCGCAGGAACTCGCGCCCGCTTTGAGGAAACGATTCCCAGGGATTTTCGCCGTCAAGCGCGGCCAGGCAAAGCCCGCGGCTCTTGCCCATCCGGTCAATCTGCTTTTTCACCGCCTCCAGCCTGCGCATAAAGTCCGCGACCGCTATTTCCGGTTCCAGGCGGGAGTAGTTGAAGCTGATCATATCTGAAAGTTCCTGATCCCGGAAGACAATCCTCATCGCGGAATCCTGGAACCTGTAAGGATGATAAATCAGCTCCGCCCGGTTTCTTCCCGGCCGGGTTTTTTTGAGCAGATGCTCGTCGGTGTTTGCCCACTTGACGTCAGAATCGGCCATAATCCGAAGGGCCTGATCCGAGACCGCATTTTCAGCCGGCCACATCCCGGCCGGCTTCCTGCCAAAATACCGCTCCATATAGTCAAGCCCGGTTTTGACCTGCAAAGCCGCGTCCTGCGGCCAGGAAAAACGAGCAGGCAGCTTTATCTCCGGGCTGGCTTCCCTGGCAATATCGCTGTCGCACAAGATGGGCAGGATGGGGTGGTAAAAAGGAGTGGTCGAGATTTCGAGCCTTCCCTGGCTCCAGAGTTCCCGGTAAAGCGGCAGGAGTTTATTCAACACCTCTTTGTGAATTTCAAGCACCCGGAGCTTTTCCGCCTCCAAGAACCGCTTGCCTTTTTCCTTGAACGCTTCCAGCTCAGGATATTCTTCAAGCGCCTTGAACCCGAACCAGGCCAGGTTGAACCACATCTGCAAATCCAGAAAATCCTGGGTGGTGAAATCCCGGGAGGCGCGCTCAAGGTCCACGCCGGGCTGGGTGCCGCGCTTGGCCAGCAGCCTCCGGTAGCAGGGATAGACCTGGATCATGGTTTCCTTGCGGCAGAGGAAAAAATTCCTGAGCAGGAAAATTTTTTCGGAGAGAGTCAGCTCGGAAGCGGGTTTGATGCTGAGTTTGCAATACTCATCGCAAATTTCCTCCTCGGTGTATTCCCTGAACTGGCGGACCAGGCTGGGGGTGAGGTTGATGGTGAAGCTGATTTCGGGAAACTCCTTAAGCAAAAGCGGCAGATCATAGTAGCCCTTGATCCCGTGCAGCCTGGCCCAGGGCATAGAATAGTATTTTGACACCGGGTCTCCGTAGTAAGGCTGGTGCATATGCCAGAGGAAAACCAGATCGATTTCAGCCGTCATCTTCGCCTCACTCTGCTTCCTTTGCCCATTGCCCGGTCAGGTCCCGAAAGTTTTTCATCGACAGCGGAAGATATTTGGCGCTGACTTCGCCCGAGATTGACTGCGCGATCCGCTTGAACATCGGCCCGAGCAGGGGGATATTGGGCGGAATGAACGCGCGGAGGTTGACTGCGGTCTTCAGCGTGTAGGTCACAAACAGATAATTGTCCGAGAGGTTCTCGTCAATCTTCCACCCGCCGTCGCTTGCGTAAACATCGCATTTTTTGTCTTTATCGATTATGGCCTGGTCAAGAAGTTCAAGAATTTGAATATCGCTCACAAGGTATTTACCCGCAGCGTCTTTGTCCTGGAACCAGGCATAACTGCGGCAGAGATCAAGGAAGCGGTCGTTCAGGCTGGTCCGGCCCGGGTTTCGGACGGGCAGGCTCTCGACCACATCGGTTATCTCTTTCTGGCCGGCTTCGCTGAAGCTCAAAGTCCGGCTGGGCTGGTCCGCGTGGAACAAGAGCGGCAGGGTCACGGCTTTGCGAAACCCCATATATCTGCCTTGGGTCTGGAGAAGAACATAGGTGTCATCCGGGCTTTTCTTTCCCAGCTCCACGCTGAAGTTATAAACATAGAACAATTTCTCAATGCCCGCGATGTCCGTCAGGTATTTCCAGTAAGGAACCTTGGGGCTTAGGAACGCGCACTTGAGATTAACGCCTTCACTTTCGGGCGAGTATTCCTTGTAAACGATGAAGCGTCCTTTGCTCATCTCATTGACCATCGGGTCCAAAAGCTCGGTTTTTTTGAGATCAAAAAAGTTCTTGATTTTCGCCTTGAGCTCCTCTCTCTCCTCCGGGCTGACCTGGAAATTCCATTCCTTTTCATTCTTGAAAGTCACCGAATGGAACAAGCCTTCCTTGTCCATCGGCTCTTCCGCCTTGAGATTTATCTCCTGCCGGAACCCGGCCCTCTGCTCCCGGAAAGTGCCTGCATTCGCGAGAGCCGCAAGCAAAAGCACAAACGAGCAAACAACCGCGCCCCTTCTTTCCATCACCATTCTCCCGGCTTCCGGATCAGCCGCCAACCGCTGATTTTCCTAGATTCTAGTGCCGAATTCTTAATTGTCGAATCAGGGATTAAGTTCCAGAATGCCCATCGCATCCTTTTCGTATTCCCGGGGATTCATACTCAAAGTCAGATACTCTCCCCTGACCCAGTGTGCAGTGCCATGACATAGTTTACACAATGTGCCAAGACATAGTTTACACTTTAAGGCATCCAAAAACCAGGGAGGGGGGTGGGAAGGATGCCTTGGGAAGCGAAGAGCAAGATGGAACTAAGGA
>Ga0315280_10000562_pt1 | contig 68470 bp, 52 predicted proteins | sample YL17G06_40_MG_FD_203697 | JGI IMG/M metagenome (GOLD analysis project Ga0315280, IMG submission 203697) | Sediment microbial communities from Yellowstone Lake, YNP, Wyoming, USA - YL17G06_40 | ecosystem: Environmental > Aquatic > Freshwater > Lake > Sediment | place: USA: Wyoming | collected... | reverse complement strand
TTTCACTTGCAATCAGGTCCAGCATTGACTGCACCGGACTGCGTTGGGCGACACTTGGTACAAGCACTGGCACAGGCGGCGAAGGAGGCAAATCATCGGTGCCCGTTGCCTTTACGGCGACGGCTTCCGGGTCAAACCGAACCGTTTCGGCGTCACCATGGGCTTCCTGGAAGGCCCTCGCCTTCTCGGCAAGCCACTGGCGAAGGTCGGTCACAAGTTCAGAGCGGAGGGGAATCGTCGCAGCCTCGCGGTTCTTGGCAGCGGCAAGCGACAGATAGGAAGGGTCGGTATCGAGCGCCAGTTGCCCCACGATGACCGAAGCCAGTTCGCCCTGCCGAACACCTACTTCCAGTCGCCTGGCCTGCCTATCCTGGCTGCTCGGGCCACGGCTTAACCAGCCGAACCGCCGTGTACGGAACCCGTACGCACGGTGGTGTGACAGGGACAGCCCGCGAGGGGCCTACCTATGTCGATTCCGGGTGCAGCTAACGGTCGGCGTCAGCAGGTTTCTCTATTGCCTGCCGCGGGCAATCAATTCGTGGATGGCGGCCGGTTCTCGTCAGACCACTACGGCCGCCCGCTGGCCTCTGCCCGCCTCCGTCTCATCGCAGCCAAGCCGGCTGCGCCGCCGCTCAAAATCGACCAGATCACCAAGCCTGTTGGTTCGGGCACCCCCAAAGGCCTTGGATTCCCACCGACAATAACCCGCGGCTCGTCGAGCGCGGTTCCGTACTGGAAACCCACCTCGTTAATGATGTCTCCTGGCTCGGCAGTGCCGAGACCGGACAGCGTAAACACGACCGTGTTCCTGATGAGGGGCACCTGCAAACCGCCGTTGCTACTGGAGAGGTCATCCACAGCCGGAATGATGCCGAACTGGACCCCGTCAACGCTGTCCGGCCCCCAGAGGTTAGTCAACGGGGGGAATCTGTCTGTCGGTGCAAACACCCCGAGCCCCGCGCTGCCAATTCCGTAAATGGGGTCTGGGTCAGGGGGATTCACGCCGGTGTCTGCTTTGTACGCCCACTCACCGCCCACAGCCGTAATATGCCACGGGACTGTGCGGTCGAAATGTGTGTCATAGATTGGTCGGCCATGCCTGTCGTAGCCTATCAGCGTAGTCACATCCTTGCCATAAGCATCGCTGCCGGCTGGCAGGATAGCGCTGACCGGGGTCAAGCTGAGCGTCTCGCCGTTTGCGGCGAAGAACAAAGTCGTCAGCACCTGTCCCGGGGCCGAGGCACGTTCAGTCGCGGTGTTGGACAGGGTGACCACCAGGTTCCCGCCCGAGTTCTGGAAGGTAACCTTAGCCTTGTACGTGTAACCGCTGACCGTCAACTCGCCGTCGAAAGTGATCGCCGCTTGGAGGACCGGAGTCGCGATGAAACACAGCGAGACCGACAATACCACCAACGACACAGACCTGAACGACATTACGCACCTCGTTTTCGTCTCAAGGTAATAATCCGGGGGATGTATAGGCAGTCCAACCTACTACTCAATGGCCGCAGCACCCATCTCGCGGGGAGAAACCATCTCCCTACGAGTTGAGATTTGTCAGAAACGCACCTTCTACGTAGACCTATAGGCCGCTCGACCCCGATTCCTGACGAACAATGTTGGGAGAAGTGGCGGAATCAGGAAATCCCCTATGCACGGCGATAGACACACCTCATCCGCCCAGACCTGCTGGAACCTATCCCGGCTTCCCCCTTGGGAATCCGCGGGACCCACTCCGCATTATAGAGCACCCCCCAAGGTGCGGCCGGGGAAGGCCCCAGGGCGCCACGGGTTGGGCAGACCATGATGGAAAGTGGCGCCTGGATCAGCTTGGTTGCCTCCAGCCGCTTTTGCTCGGGCTTCATGCCCCGGCCCGTTTCCCTCAGGGCCCGCTGCTCGAAATAGGGTAGGGCCCCGCACCCATGCGCGGACTGGCCAGGGCTTGCGTCAGTCCCGTCGATCGGACCCTGGATACGCCCGATGGACGGTGATAGACTGCGCGACAAACCGGAGGCCGTTGCGATGAGAAGCACGGGGGTTCTGGCGCAGTCCGCCGCTTGGGCTATGGCGGTGGTTTCGTTGGTCATGGCATCGATCGCGGTGGCGAGCGAGGCGCAAGCGAAAGCCAAGGGGCCCGCGGCGGCCAGTGTGGACCGGCCCGGGGCCTCGCCGTCGCGCGCCCCGGCGGTCGGCTCCAACGCCCGCTGGCTCTGGTCCGACGACCGAAGCGAGTCGTGGAAGTCGTCCACCGCCCGCTGCCGGGAGCTGCTCGATCGGTTAAGCCGGCAGGAACCGCTGACGGTCAAGTACTTGCCGAGGATTCGGGAGAAATGCCGGCTCTTGCTGCGGACCGGGGACTTCGACTGGAAAAAGGCCACGGCCGTTGACTGGCTGGCCAACCTGCTCGAAGACGTGCTGGCCGGCAAGGAGCCCTATTTGCGGTACCGCGGCAAGGGGCTCGGCTACCCGTACTGGTCGGACACGGTGCAGCGGATCGAGGCCACGTGGGTCCATGTCCCGCCCGATTACGACCCGGCCAAGAGCTACCAGCTCTTCCTGTACTACAAGTGCGGCGGCGGGATCCACAACAAGGACGGCAAAGCGGCCGGCGGGTACCGCCCGACCGCCGAGGTCGCCAACCAGACCGACACGTTCCATGCCTGGAGCAGTCTGAACATCCAGGTGAAGGGCCGCATGGGCGCGCACGTTGAACTGGAGGAGTTCCCGGCCGCGCTGGCCAAGGATTTCTCCGTCGACGGCGATCGCGTCTTCCTCACCGGATGGTCCGACGGCGGATTCACGGCCGTCTGGTTGGCGTCGCACTATCCGCACCTGGTGGCGGGCATCGCGCCCTTGTGCGCGAACTGGCAGTACAGCAACGTCGAGAACCTCGGCCTGCTCAACCTGCCCACCCTGGCCTTGGACGGCTGGGGCGACGGCGGCTACAACAACCTCCAATTCTGTCGCTGGCAAGTGCTCCGCAACCTCGGTGGCGATGCGTCCTGCATTTGGGCCCACCACGGCCACGAGTACAAGGCGTACGAGGACCTCGAAGAGTTCCGGCAGGTCCTCGACTGGGCCAAGGGGCACAAGCGGGACCTTTGGCCCAAGCGGGTGTACTACGCCACCTGGAACCTCCACTGGAACCGCGCCTACTGGGTCTCCATCGACCGCATGACGAGCCCGGTGCTGGCCGCCGAGATCGAAGCGGAAATCAAGCCGGGCAACCGCATCGAGGTCCGGTGCCGGAACGTGGCGGCCTACCGGTTGTCGCTCGGCGAGCGCCTGGTGGACGTGCAGAAACCGGTCCGCGTCTTCACCGGCGGCAAGGAGTCGTATTCCGGCCCGGCGAAGGCGGAATTGGCAATCGAAGTGCTCCCGCCGCCGGCGGGCAATTTCGTCAAGAGCGCCGCCATGCCCGATGAGATCGCGGCGGTAACCCTCGAGAGTTCGTACGATACCCAGGGGTTTTTGCAGATTCCTGCCCGGCGCTGGCTTGCGGTCAAGCCGACCGGCTGGGACGAGAAGACGGCCCGGTTGCTCGCGAAATGGGCGCCGCAAAGCGCCAGGGCCGACGTGGACGTGACGGAAGACGATCTGGCGAAGTTCAACCTCATCGTGTACGGCGGCCCCGCGATCAACAAGCTCACCGCGCGCATGGCCGGCGCGTTGCCGGTAAAAATCGATCGGGAGGGGTTCACGGTCGGCAACAGGCGGTACGGCCAGCCGACGCACTGCGTCGCCTTCCTCCATCCGAATCCGCTCAATCCCAAGAAGTACGTGATTGTGTACGCCTTCAACGACGCGGCCGCCTTCGCCAAACACGGATACTTCGGCATGACCGGCGAGAGCGTGTGGAAGTTCCGCAGCGGGGATTGCGTGGTTTCGGGGATTCCGGCCCGCCGGCCGAAGTGGGGCGTGGCCCTGGACGACCAGCCGTTTGAGACGCACCGCACGATGTTCGACAACGCCTGGCAGCCCGATGCGTCGCCGCCGCTGGCCGTGCTGGCCAAGCCGCTCGATTACCTCCAGGTCCTTCGCCTCAAGGCCGAAGCCATTCGGGAAGCGGCCGGGGCGGAGGTCGGCGTGATCTGGGACCACACGCCCGGCTGGAACCGCTGGGGCACGTCGCTGCCGGCCGGCCCGGTGACGCTCTCCGATCTGGCCATGCTCGACATGCTGCCGGAATACGTGCTCACGGCCCAGGTGGCAGGCGCGGAGCTGGTCCGCGGCGGTCATTCGCCTGCGGCGGCCTCGACGCTGTTTGCCGATCCGCGGGAACCGGGCTACGATCCGAAAACCTGCCTGGCCCGCGGCGACATCGACCCCAAGCGGACGTACCGCGTGGCGATGGGGCATTTCGGACTCCCTTCCTACGGGGCCGAGCCCGGCAAAATGCCCAAGCTCTTCCGCTTCGCCACCGGGGAGGACTTCCAGGCCGATCCGCACAACCGCGTCATCCTTCACGGGCTGCGGCAGCTTCCGCTCCAGGTGATCGAGGCCACGGGCGACTACCTTCGGAAGCGGCAGCGGTTCTCGCCCCGGCCCATGGCCTTCGATCTGGCCGAGTATGTCTTCAACCGCGAGGACAACGATTTCGGGGCTTGCGACTGGCTGCACCTGGGCATGGACGTCTCGTGGCAAATGTCCGACGGACTCTCGGACGACCGGCGGTACTCGCTGGGGATTGGCCTTCGATTGAGCGATCAACCCAAGCAGGGGCCGGGACGAAGCAATGCCAAGAAGTTCCTGGACCTCGGCCGGGACGCGAAGGACGCAGCCGCGTTTGATTTCGGGACCCTGGACAAGAATCTCGGGGTGACCGCTGAGTGCAAGGTCCGCCGCTTTGCGTTGGCGCCTGACGGGGGATCCAAGTCCTGCCGCCTGGTCGCCGAGGGCGATGCCGGCGCAATCGGCCGGGGTCTGCTCGTCGAAGTGCGATTGAGCAATCGGGGGCCGGGCGAGGTGGCCGGCATGGCCGTGCTCTCCGAGAACCTCATGCGCCGGTTCTACGTGGACGCCTGGCCTGACGAGCGGCAAAAGGACGCCCGCTACGCCGGCTATCACCGCTCCGTCGGCCCCTATCAGCAACCACCCCTGCACGAGGACGCCGCGCTGCTCCTCTCCGCCGGCCCGGCGCTGGCCACGACGAAGCTCATCCTGCCCGGCGCGGGCTACGGCGTCGGCCTGGTCGGGTTCAGCACGCCGCTGGACTTGAAGCCCGGGGAGGAAAAGAAGGTGCCGCTGCTCTTGGTCTCCGTGAACCGGCCCAAGGACCGGCCCGAGGTCAAGCTCGCCGAAATCGTGCAAGGCATTCAACCACAACTGCTCGATCCAGAGAGGAGATGACATGACCGCCCGGGCAGCCCTGCTGTTCTTTCTGGCCACCGCCGCCGGGGCGCCGGCCGCCGAGGTTTTCCGCGATGATTTCGCCCGCTACCCGGCCGGCTGGCTCTCGTATCCGGTCGGCGTGCTGAATGCGGCGATCCAGGAGTATCATTACCTTCCGCATCGCGGAGTTCCGCTGGGGCCCTGGGCCAACGCGATCTGCCACCTCGACGCCTGGGCCGTCGGGGAGGAAGACGGCAAGCGCTACCTGGAGCAGCACCTCACCAAGAGCGCGCCGATGTTTACCGATCCGATCTTCATCACGGGCGATCCAGAATGGTCGGATTGCACGGTGGAGGTGAGCGTGAAACCGCTCGCGGTGGAGGACGGGGCGGGGGTCGTGTTCCGCTACCACACCAACCGCCACTACTACTGGTTCGGCCTCTCCGGCGGCAAGGAGGCGCAACTCGCCCTGCACCTGCCGCTCGACAAGGCGTTCCGCGTGCCGCATTGGAAGACCCTGGCCTCCGCGCCCTTCGTCTACGACGCGCGGCGCTACTGCCGCCTGAAGGTCGTCAGCGAGGGGGCGAAGATTCGGGCTTACGTCGACGGCCGCCTCGTCCTGGAGGCGTCCGATTCCGAGATCCTCAAGGGCAAGGCCGGATTGATGGCCGGCGGGCCGGCCCGCTTCCAGGATTTTCTGGTCAGTGCCTCCGACGACGCCGTACGAGCGACTGGCGACCGAATCCGCGCGCGGGAGACCGAGTTGGAGCGGCTGCGGGCGGACAACCCCAAGCCGGTGCTGTGGAGAAAGTTCCGCACGCCGCGCTACGGCGCGGGCCGCAACGTCCGCTTCGGCGATCTGGACGGCGACGGCGTCCCCGCGATGCTCTTTGGCCAGAACATCATGCACGTAAGCGGCAATTTCGTTCAGCTTAGCGCGCTGACGGCCGTGACGCTCGAAGGCAAGGTGCTTTGGCAGATCGGCGTGCCCGATCCCCGCAACGGCCTGCTCACCTCCGACACGCCGTTTGAGATCCACGATCTCGACGGCGACGGCCGCGGCGAGGTCGTCCTGGTGAAGGACTTCCAGCTCCAGGTGCTCGACGGGCGCACCGGCCGCGTGCGCCGGCGCATCTTCACGCCCGAGGCGAAGCTCGACGCCGGCCAAAAGCCTTACGCGCTGACCAACGGCGATTCGATTGCCTTCGTGAACTTCTCCGGAGGCAAGACGCCCCGGGAGATCCTCGTCAAGGACCGCTACAGCAATTTTTGGATCTACGACGGCCAGCTTCGGCTCTTATGGTCCGGCTCGGGGCAAACCGGACACTACCCCTATCCGGCCGATCTCGACGGCGACGGCCGCGACGAGCTCTTGATCGGCTACGCCCTCTGGGATCATCGCGGAAAGCAGTTGTGGAGCCGGGACAAGGAGCTGCGCGATCACGCCGACGGCGCCGTGATGGGCGACTTCAGCGGCGATCCCCGGGCCGAGCCCCGCGCGTATTTCTTCGGCAGCGACGAGGGATTCCTCATGGCGGACCGCCACGGCCGTGTCCTCAAGCACGTCCGGATCGGGCACGCGCAGAGCCCCGGCGTCGCCCGCTTCCGGCCCGACCTGCCCGGTGTGCAGCTCATGACCGTCAACTTCTGGCGCAACCCCGGCATCGTGACGCTCTTCGACCACGACGGCAACATCCTGGCGCAGGAGGAGCCGATCCACACCGGAAGCCCGCTGCTGCCCGTGAACTGGCGCGGCGACGGGCAGGAATTCGCGCTCCTTTCGGGCAATCCGCGCGAAGGCGGCATGATCGACGGTCGCTTGCGGCGCGTGGTGATGTTCCCCGACGACGGCCATCCCGACCTGGCGGCCTACGTGATCAACCTGACCGGCGACGCCCGGGACGAGATCGTGCTTTGGGACCAGGAGCAGGTTTGGATCTATACCCAGGATCGGCCATTTGCGGGAGGAAAGATCTATGCGCCGCTGCGCAGTCCCGACTACAACGAATCGAACTATCGCGCCACGGTTTCCCTGCCGCGGTGGCAAGCGAAGTGAACCGTCGGGGCCGGAAAAGGTGACAGGCACCTTTTGTGCGAAGCCGGGCACCGACCGGAGGTTGGTCGCGGGCCTTGCAGGCAAAAGGTGCCTGTCACCTTTTCCGGCGGTCTTGGCAATCCTGGCGATGCTTCTGGGCTCGGGACCGCTCTTTGCGCAATCGCTCGAAGAGCAGGTCAAAGCCTTGGCGCAGCCGGCCGGCTCGGGGGGCAACGCGGTGTTGGATGCGCTAGAGGCCCGGGCCCAACGGGCGCTCGCCTCCCTCCGGCACGCGCGGTCGCGGCACGAGGCCGACCTCGCCCGGCCGGATCTCCGCAAGCAGCTCGAAGACGCCCTGGGGCTCAAGCGGTTCCCGTCGCCGCAGGCCCGCAATCCCCGCCGGACCGGCGTGCTCCGTAGCGACGGCTACCGGATCGAGAAACTCGTGTACGAAACGCTTCCCCGCGTCGAGGTCCCTGCGCACCTGTACGTGCCCGAGCCGTGCAAGGTCCCCGCCCCGGCGATCCTCTTCTACAACGGCCACTGGTGGGCCGATTCCAAGACGCGGCCCGACTTCCAGGCTTTCTGCACCAACGCGGCGCGACTTGGTTTTGTCGTCCTGACCTTCGACCCGTTCGGCCAAGGCGAGCGCGGCGTCTCCACGCGGGACCACCGGAGAACGGAACTCCTGCTGGTGGGCACGTGTGAGCAGGGGCTGGCCGAGTTTGAGAGCCAATGCGCCCTGGACTATCTGCTGTCCCGTCCGGAGGTCGACAAGGACCGCATCGGCATGACGGGTGCGTCGGGGGGCGGCTACAACACCTGGATCACCGCCGCGCTGGACGACCGGATCCGCGTCCTGGTGCCGGTGGTGGGCACGTCCGATTTCTATCTTCAGCTCCACCACACGCGAGGCAATGACTGGTACCGCGCCCAGGAGCATTGCCACTTCATCCCGGGGCTTCTCCGTTTCGCCAACAACCACGAGTTCGTGGCCATGGCGGCCCCTCGGCCGACGCTCGTCATCAACGCCACCGACGATCCGGGCTTCCCGATCGGCGACGTACACCGCTACGGCCGGCGGCTGTACTCCGACTATGGCAAGGAAGACAAGTTCCGCTATTTCGAGGACTCCTCCAGCGGCCACGGCTACCAGGTGAAGAAGCGCGAGGCGGCCTACGGCTGGTTCCTGCGGTGGTTGGCGGGGCGCGGCGACGGCAGCCCTTTCCCGGAGCCGCCGACCGAGACGCGGCCATTCAATTCGCCGGAACTGCGGTGCTTCGAGGACGGGCGGAAACGCCCTGCCGGGCCTGGAATCATCGAGTACGTGAAACGCCTGGCAGAGAATCCCCGCCCCGCGGAACCGGAAGCGCCGCCTCCGGCCACGGCGGAAGCCGCGGCCGGCACGCCGCACAAGCCACTTCCGCTTGGCAACCCGCTTTCGAGGGCCCCGGTTGAGAGATTCGTGGCCGCGGCCGGGGATGGGGTCAAGGTGCCGGCTTTTCTTGCCCGGGCCGAGGACGAGAAGGGTTTCCTGCTGGCCCTGGACGACCGCGGAAAAGAGTGGCTGGCCTCGGACCCCATTGTCATGGCTGCAAGAAAGAAGGGATGGACGGTCTGCGGCCTCGATCCCCGCGGAATCGGGGAACTGGCGGTGTCCAAGCCTGCCTGGACCGCCGCGGTGAGCCTGCTCTTGGGCGAGTACTTCGTCCAGCGCCAGGCCGGAGACCTGCTGGCTCTGGCGGCCGCACTACAGGCAACCGAGGGCGCCGCGGGAAAGCCCTTTGCCTGTTACGCGCGAGGACCCAGCGCAGCGCTGCTCCTGGTTCATGCGCTGCCCGAACTGGCCCGGGGCCACCGCACGGCTCCCCAGTGGCACATCCTTCGCGACGGCTTTCTGAGTTATCGCCAATTCCTGGAGCGTCCCGTGTCGCTGGAGCGTTCTTATGCTCTTTTTGGGGACAGGGAAAAGGAGGCTACCTCGGAAAAGGAAATCCCGTTTCACCTTTTCCCGCACCGGGCGCTGGAGCGTCTCGACATCATGGCCTCGCTGGGCTCGGTGAAGGCCCCCGGGTTGGTGGTGGATCCGATCGATGGAGACTGGCAACCTGCGACGGTGTTCGGATCGCGCTATCGGGTGCCCCCCCAGGTTCGCCTTGTCTTTGGGAGCGAGTGGGGAAGCCAGCCGGAACGCCTCGTCCAGGATCCTCGAAGCGAACGGTAAGGAGCGGCCCGGCAAACGACATGGGGACTGTCCCGATTTTCGCGCAGCGAAAATGGGACTGTCCCCTTTGGGTGTGGCGGCCGACTGAGAATTCGGCTATTCTATCCTTGGCGCGCAAGGGGCAACTGAGAGCCTGTGAAAGAATAGGGACTGGCTCCGAGCCGACGTGGGAATACCGCGGAAAAACGGCATCCGGCGAGGTGCCTGTCCCCATTCTTTCCGATGACTGAGAGGAGAAGCGGATGAGACGGCTGCTACCCTTCGTCCTGGCGATCCTGGGGCTCTTCGGGACGGCTGGGATTCAGGGTGCCGACTGGCCCCAGTATCGCAGCGACGCCAACCGCAGCGCGTCATCGGCCGAGCAACTGCCGGCCGAGCTTCACCTCCAGTGGGTCCGGCACCTGCCCGCGCCCCGGCCGGCGTTTCCCGGCGAGGTGAGACTCTGGTTCGACGCCTCGTACGACCCGGTGGTGCTCGGTCGGACGATGTTCGTTCCCTCGATGGTCACCGACAGCGTGACGGCCCTCGACACGGAGACGGGGGCCGAGCGGTGGATATTCTTTGCGGAAGGTCCGGTGCGTTTCTCGCCCGTGGCGTGGGAGGGGAAGGTCTACTTCGTCTCCGACGACGGTTACCTTTACTGCCTCGACGCGGCCGACGGGAAGCTGCGGTGGAAGTTCCGCGGTCTCCCGCCCGGCGGGACCGATCGGAAGCTCCTGGGGAGCGGGCGCCTGATTTCGCTCTTTCCCGCCCGGGGCGGGCCCGTGCTCAGAGACGGCGTGATCTACTTCGGGGCCGGCCTGTGGTCCAAATACGGCGTGGCGATCCACGCCCTGGACGCCAGCTCTGGGCGAGTCCTCTGGTCCAATGCCGAAAGCAACCACATACCCAAGGCCAACATGGACCACGGCATCGCGCACGAGGCGGGCCTTACTCCCCAGGGCTACCTGGCGATCGTCAACGACACCCTGGTGGTTCCTTGCGGCGCCCAGCTTCCCGCCTTCCTCGACCTGAAAACCGGCAAGGTGCAGACGTTCTGCATGGGCTGGGGCGGACGCAACGGCCTGCCCAAGGGCACCTGGTTCGTGGCCGGCGACAGGAACTACCTCGGCCACGGCGGCGACCTCTACGACATCACCCGCCCGAACGACGAGCGGTTCGACGATCCCCGCATCCGCACGGATTTCAAGGACATGCTCTACGCGGGCGGATTCACGCGCCTGCGGATCGACCCGACCAACCACAAGGATCTGGGGGCGTTCCGCGAGCCTGTCTTCGCAGAGGGCGTAATGTACGACAACGACCGCGGCGTCGTGGCCTCGGACCTTGCGGACGTGAAGCTTGAGGAGAGAAAGAAGTCGGCGATCCCGCCCGAGCGCCGCACCGACACCTATCCCGACAAGTGGAAGATGGCCTCCCGCGAACTCTGGCGGCTCCCGTCGAAGCTGAGGGTCCACATCAAGGCCGGGGAGCATCTCTACCTGGGCGGCGCCGGCGTGATCCAAGCGGTGTGGGTCCCGCAAGGCGGCAAGGCGCCGGAGGTGGCGTGGCGCGGAGCGGTCGAAGGGACGCCCCACCGCATGTTGGCCGCCGACGGCCGGCTGTTTGTGGTCACGCGGGAAGGCGCGATCTACGCCTTCGGCGGGCAGGAGAAGGACACGCCGGCCGTACACGCCGAGCCGGTCGCCGCCGCGCCGCCGGCGGACTCGTGGACCCAGACCGTCGCCAACATCCTCCAGACCACGCAGACCCGCGACGGATACGCCGTGGTGCTCGGGATCGGGTCGGGCCGCCTGGTGGAAGAGCTCGTGCGGCAGTCGAATCTCGACGTGATTGCCGTGGACCGCGATCCCGGCAAGGCCACCGGACTCCGCGAGAGGCTCCACCGCGCCGGAGTGTACGGGAAGCGGGCGAGCGTTCACGTGGGCGATCCGCTCTCGTATCCGCTCCCGCCGTACCTGGCCAGCCTCGTCGTCTGCGAGGACTGGAAGGAGATGGGACCTGCGCGCGGCCAGCAGTTCGTCGCGGCGGTCATCCACCCGCTGCGTCCCTACGGCGGCACGGCGTGCCTGGCGATTCCTCCGACCCAGCGCGGCGCCCTGAGCAAGGAGGTTGCGGCCAGCGGGATCGCCGGAGCGACGGCCCGGCCGGTGCGAGACTGGCTGCTGGTTTCCCGCACCGGACCGCTCCCCGGTTCGGCCGATTGGTCGCACGAGGAGGCCGACGCGGCGAACACGGGGGCGTCGGAAGAGCAGTTTGCCAAGGCCCCGCTGGACCTGCTCTGGTTCGCTACGCCTCCGCGCTGGGACCGCACTCCCGGCGCGACGCTGGTGCGAGTGTGCGGCGGGCGCATGTTCATCAAGGCCGCTAAGCTCCAGGTCTTTGACGTCTATACCGGCCGGAGACTCTGGGAAAGGGCGCTGCCGTTCCCTCACCGCCTGACGGACCAGTTGGTCGCCGTGGAAGACGCCGTCTACGTGACGGGCGGCGAGACCTGCCTTGTGCTGGAGCCGGGCAGCGGCCGCCAGTTCGCCACGGTTCCCGCCGACCTGCCCGGGGGGGCCTGGTCGAATCTCAGGGCCTGGCGGCAGTATCTTGTCGCCCAGAAGGGGAAGTATCTCGTGTGCATCAACCACCAGGGAGAATCCCCGGGATGGTCGGGCCGCCTGGCGTGGAAACAGCAGCTCGGGCGCGACAAGCTCAGCGTGGCCGTTGGCGGCGGAAAGGTCTTTTGCTCGGAGCTTCCCGACCCGAAGGAGCAGGCGAAGACCACGAGTCCACAATCCAAAGTTGTGAGCGGAGAGCAAAAACCCTCGCCCTCGACTCTCGACCCTCGACCCTCGACTCGCATGGCCCGGGCCTTCGACCTCGCAACCGGCAAGCCCGTCTGGGAAATCCCCGGCGGTTCGGAAGTGCGATACAGCCGGACGCACGATCTGGTCGTCATGACGTCGGGCATCTACCGCGCCGGCGATGGAAGCCTCGTCGCCGCGCTTCCCGACTTCGCCAAAGCGGAGCCGAAGACGAAGCCCCAGAATCTCCCCAGGCCGCTGTTCGTCGTGGGCGACAAGCTGCTCGTGGGAAGCGAGGAACGCTACGTCCCGTACGATCTTCAAACCGGCAAGCCGGACGGCCCCGCAATGACGTGGGTCCGCCGCGGCTGCACCACGCCGCGGGCAAGCTCGAACTTCGTCACCACCCGCGTTCGCGGCAACGCGGCTTGCATCGACCTTGCCTCGCGCGAGATCATCTCGTTCTGGAACGTGCGCGCCGCTTGCAGCAACAACCTGTTCCCGGCCAGCGGCGTGCTGAACATGCCCGGCCTGACCGGGGGTTGCACGTGCAACTACCTCCCGGTCTCGCAGGCCTTTGTGCCCGGCTGGGCCATTGATCGCGTCGCCGGTCCCTGAGGCTTGGCGTGTCGTTTGCCCGGTCAGCCTCTGACCTTCCTCGCGGGCCGGGCCCAGCCAGCGGTGGCCCGATGAGGGGGACTCATACCGCACGCGGTAGGCCCCCTCGGTGTCGCAGTCCTTGGGGGCCCGTACCGGGAAGATGACGGGGCGATTGTCGACCTTCTGGCGGCATTGGCTCTTCCGGAGAACCTTCCGGTTTCATTTCCAGACAACATATCTTTAGTGTTTCAATCACGATTTCTGGCACCTTATCTCGCGCGAAACTCTCGAAAAGCGCTGAATTTTGCAAAAGCGCTTGACAAAACCGACAAACCGACCATCTTAAGGAGCAACGTCAACTGTATGTGGCCGGCATACAGTACACGCCGCATATACGCGACGCGTAGGCGACGCAAACCGGCGAGCATGATGAGCTCGGGGGGACCAGGATGCGAACCACACCTTCTTAGGTGATTACTCCGGGAAACTGGCGGGGATGTTCGTCCCTTCGCGGCAATGGCATGCGAGCGAAACGTCCTCGGTAATTCCGATAAGTGAGGGAGGATTTGCACATGTCAGTGAGGGAGTCCGGTTGGGGTGCGCTCGTTCTGGGCCTCGCGCTCGGTCTCGGGCTGTTCGCCCTCGGCGGAAACGCCGTTGCCCAGCACCAGCACACGTACTGGGGCGACGATGCCTGCGCCATGTGTCATGCGGACAAGTACGCCAGCTACATGAAGCACGGGCACCCATGGCAGCTTGTCCTAACCGCAGGCGCGACTCCGCCCGCGGACCTGTATCCTTGGGGGACGCCCCTTCCGGCACTTCCGAGCGGCGTGACGTGGGACCAGGTCGACTACATTATTGGGAACTATAAGTCGGGGGAGGGTAGCTTCATCTACACGAACGGGTACCGCAATCTTGCGGGAACGAGCAGTTATAGTTGCGGCAGATGCCATACGACGGGTTACGACCCCGACTCCACAAAACACCAGCGCGGGCTTGCCGGGCTGGTGGGCACTTGGGACCTGGACGGCATCCAGTGCGAAGCGTGTCACGGTCCGAAGCAGATGATGTCGATCACCCCGGTGAAGGACTGCGGTGAGTGCCATACGGCCGGCGATTCCCAGAAGCGGATGCAATTCGCGACCGACGGGTCCTTGCTCTTCACCGGCCACCACGCGCAAGGGGATGAGTTCTCCAAGTCCCCGCACAAGAATTACGGGTGTACGTTGTGCCACTCTCCGCACAAATCGGTTTGGTATGAGGATGGCGGCGTACGGTATAGCAGCGCGGCCGGTGTAGGGAACATGTGTACCCAGTGCCACAACAAGCGGATCTTCGGGGTCATGAAGGACGTCGGTCTGGAGTGCATCGATTGCCACATGCCGGATGCGAGCGCCACCGGGACCGGGGCCACGCACCTGTTCCGGATCAACCACACCGCCCTGGCGGCATCAGACAACACCTTTGACGCCGACGGCAAGACGTGGTGGAACACGGACGGAAACGGCGACGCATTTCTCACGCTGGACCTCGCGTGCGGCTCGTGCCACGATGGCATGTCGGTGGAAGCTATGGCGAAATACGCCCCGACCATCCACCGTCCGCCCGGACTGGTTGACGTTACGGTCAACGGCGGCGACAAGGTTGCGGTCGTCACGAGGAACAAAGAGTCGGTCTCGATCAACTTTTCCGTCTATGCCGACCTGAAGCCGAAGGGCACGAAGGCCGATTGGTGGGTGATGTGCCATGGGCCTCGGGGCTGGTCCTCCTGGAACGGGACGAAATGGGTGTACGGGCAGCGCGCGTGGCTCAAGAACACTGCGCTGGTTGACGTGCCCACGAGAAACGTGTTGAACTCAAAGTTGTCGGTGGCAGGCAATTACACGTACTGGGTCGCCATCTATCCGAAGGACGGTTCCAAAGGCGAAGTCGACAGTGTGTCGGTCTTGGTCACGCCCTAGGTTGCACGGCCAACCACGATATTCCGCCGGGGAACCGGAAAGGCGGGCGATCCGTCTTTCCGGTTCCCCGCCGCGGTCTAACACTTGCTTGCACGCACGAGACGGCACGCCGCGGTTTGACAATACGAGTTGCTGAAGCGGCATTCCGTCTGTTGTGTCGTCTAAGCGGCCGGCGGCGATCGCGTCTCCGCCGGTCGTTTTGCACTTGTCGAAAAGACTGGAGCGTGACTATGATCGCACGAATGGTCCTCTTGACGCTGGGCTTGTCGCTGCTCTCGGGTTGCGGGCGCAGGGATCAGCCGACCGTTCGGCAGGTCTCCATGCACCCCGAAGACGTGAGCACCGCAACCGCGGCGGCGAATCCCGCGGAAGCCGCCGACGACTGCCCGCGACGCGAAGCCCCGCACAGAATTCGCCCGAAACGCGACCCGGCGACCTATGCGAAACTCGCCGGCGCGGCGCATTCGAGACTCACCAGCGCGACGAATTCGAGAGGGGCCGATGAGAGTCTCCCGAAAGCCGGCGACGCGAATCCGGCGGAAACCGGCGGCACGGCGACTGCGGAAGCCGCCGGCCGAGGCGCCGCCGAAGTGGACAGCAGGGAAGTGCGAATCGGCGCAATGCGCCTTGTTGCGCCGAAGACCTGGACCCGAGAGCGGCCGCCGATCGATTTCCTCCTTGCGGAGTTCAGCCTGCCGCGGGCCAAGGGGGATGGAGCCGACGCCCAGTTGACCGTCGTTCCGGCCGGAGCGGACGACCCGCAAAGCCTGGAGCGTTTGCGGGAACAGCTCAAACAGAAGCCCGCGGAGGGGTCGGTCGAACACTTGCGGATCGGCGCAAGCGAGGTCGTTTTGGTGGACAGCTCGGGAGATTCCGGCGATACGAGCGACCCTTTTCCATCGCCGGTAAGTGAAGGCCGGTACCGGGTCTTGAATGCCATGGTGTTTGCCGGGGGCAAGGTGTACTTCGTCAACTGCACCGGTCCCGAGAAGACCGTCGGCGAACGGGCCGGCGAGTTCCGCGCGTTTCTGCAAACGATGAAATCAGCCGACCAGCCCTGACGGAGTTCCGCGTGCCATCGGGTCCCAAGACCGAGAGAGACTTCCGGGGCGTCCGTCATTGGGCGGGGGCTCCGGTCCGATTGCTGGCGTCGCTGAAGCTCTCGATCGTGCTTCTGGTGCTCCCGGCCGCCGCGGTCGGGTACGGCATTTTCCTTGAAGGTGCCGAGGGCCCCGAGTCCGCGCAGTGGTATGTCTACGGCCGCGGATGGTTTATCGGGCTCCTGGGCGTGCTGGCGGCCAACATCGCCGCGGCAACGCTTACCCGGCTCCCGCGGCATTGGAGTCAAGCGGGGCTCGCGATTGCGCGCGTCGGCCTGCTGGTCCTGCTGGCCGGTTTCATTCTGACGTTGACCCGAGGAATCGACGGCCGGCTGATTCTCCGGCGAAATGAGACCGCCAAAACGGTCATGCTCCCCCATCGCAGTCAACTCACGCTGCTGTCTCGCCGCGGCAGCGACGTGCAATCCACGGAGCTCTGTTTCTCGCCCGGCCCGGCCGATTGGCGCAGCGATGAGCCGTTGCATTTCGGCGAGGTGGACGGCGCGACGGTCAAGGTGCTGCGATTCTACCGCCACGCCCGCTACCAGGCGGAATGGGCCGCCGACGAAGCCGGGATCGGAACGCCGGCCATCGAGGTTGCCGTGTCCGACCCGCAAGGCGGCTGGCCTGGGGAGCGCCGGTGGGTGCCCGCCCTTCCCGGCAGTCCGCCCGTGGCGGAAGGACCGAACCTCTCGATTCAGCAAGCGTCCGTGCCGTCGTTTCGGGACGATTTCCTCAAGCCGCCCCCCGTCAAGCCCGGCAGCCGCGGCATCCTGTCTGTGCACTACAAAGATCGCGTCTATCCGGTTCCGGTCGATGGCAATACGGGCAAGCAAGTTCCGGTGGGCGACAGCGGCGTGACCGTGGAGATCATCGAGTACTTTGCCAACGCAATATCGACCGGCGAGCAATTCAACTCCGAGGGGAGCGAGCCCAAGAACCCGATGCTGCGGTTGCTGGTTCATGCGCCCGGCCAGAAAAAGCCCATTCCGGAGATCGCCTACGCCAACCAACCGATGGTGAACTACCAGTCGATCAGGAAGCAGGCGTGCCCGGTGAAGTTCTGGTACCACCATCCGGCCGCCTCGGCCGCCTCGGGGGCCGAGTTCCTGCAAACGCCGGACCGAAAGCTGTACTGCCGAGTCGGCGCCGGCGGGGCCTACCAACCGCGAGGCGAGGTAAAGCCGGGGGACAGGATCACGGTTTCGGACGGCCGCCAGATCTCACTGCTGGGCTACATTCCCCACGCCCGCCAGCAGGGAACCTTCGCGCCTGTCGAACTTGCTCCCGATGAAACGGCGGAAGCGGAGGCGGCGGCCCTGATGGAGTTGACGACCGCCGACCGGAGCGAGCAGTTCTGGCTTGGACGAAACGACGCCCAACTTGGCGTCCGGAGACTCCTGACGCCCGGCGGACCTCGCATTGTCATGTTCGGGTATGAGAGGTATCCGCTGGGGTTTTCCGTGAAGCTGGCCGACTTTCATCGGGACACGAAACCCAACGCCCCGGGCGGTGCCTGGTGTGTCAGCCATGTGTACCTGTCCGAGGGGACGGAAGACGCGGACGTCGTCTCGGCGAACAACCCGCTCCGGGAGATCTCGACCAACAACCCGCTCCGGTGCGGCACGTTCACCTTCCATCAATCCGGCGTCCAGCAGTTGGCCGGTAACGTCGAACTGTCGCTGATGCGCGTGACGAGCGACCCGGGGCGCCCGTTGAAGTATCTGGGCGGCGCGATGATTTGCGTCGGGCTCCTGGTCATGCTCTGCGTGTACGTCGTCGTACACCGCGCGATGCGATCTACTTCGCTTCCACGTCGAGCCGCACCGTCGATTGAGGCGGACGGACCTCCCATCCGGATTGGGTCCGGCGCATGACGACTTCGCCCAGGTCCTTATCATTCAGATCGCGGGCCCGTACCGTGACGGCCTTGGCTTGAGCGATCGCGCCGATGGCCGTCCGCACGTCCTCCGGGCCGAAGGAGCCGTTCGGCTTTCCGATGACCAGCCGATCCACTCCCTCGACGGTCGTAATCGATAGACCTCGTCCCGCCGCGGCGGGACGAACGGCCACACTGCCGGAGGCGCCGATGCCGTCGCAGTCGCGCCACGTGCCACGGCCGTCGAGGAAGACGCGCTGCGGCGTCGTCGCGCGATCGCGGCGCTTGCCCTCGACGGATTCCGAAGACTCGAAGAAACCGTCCGTGCCGACGGCGAGCCAGCCGAAGGGCGGCAAGTCGTGCCGGGCGCCCTGGTGTTCCACGCGCCACGTTTGGCTTGCGTTGCCGTTGACCCAAGTGCACAGGCCGTTCGGATAGCGGATGAAGACCTGCGACCTGCGCCAGTCGCCGCTTAAGAACGCCTCGGAGGAACTCACCAGTCCGCGATCGGTGCCGTAGCGAATCTCTTCCGGCTTGAGCATCGCATAGCGGGCCTGCAAAGGCTGGAGCATGTAATAGGAGCGGCACGTCTGCCTCATGCCGTGGCTTTCCTCGACCAACCAGCCGATGTGGCCGTAGGCAATGGTCGCCGCGAGGAACTGGTCGATGCTCGCCACGATGTTCTCGGGCTTCTGCCAGCCTTCCTTCCCGGTGAAGAACTGGGCCGTCCACGGCACGCCGATGTCCACGCAGAGCGGGTGCATCTTCAAGAGATCAAAGTGCGGCAGGTAGGGATACTTCCAAAGCCGCAGCCCGGAATAGGTCAGCCCGTAGTTGCCCGCGCAGAGGCCGGCGTAAAGCCACTGATGATTGCCCTCGGACCAGCAATGGGCGTCGTAGACGTCCTGGTCGTGCAACAGCAGCTCTCCGTAGGCGTAGAAGGTGGCGGCGAAGGTACCGGCGCCCGGCACGCGGGCGTCGTAGTCCACGCGGTCCCATGGGGCCACGGAGGTGTGGACGTCGGTGTAGGCCGCGTTGGTGCCGAACTTCTTCTGCACCAGCGGCGCGAGCTTGCGGTCCATCTCGACGGCGAACAGGGCCTTGGGCGAGTAGCAGCGCGGCCAGGCGGTGACCAGGTTGCCGTCGGGCCGGCGCATCACGTGGTCGATGGCCCAGTAGGCGTTGACCGGGGCGAAGTCGGTGTAGTTCGTGTACAGGCCCGACCGCCAGCCGAGCGATCGCTGGGCGGCCACGTACCGCTTGAGGGCCTCGTCGCCGCCTTTGCCCGGCGCGGCCGCTTCGCGGAACGTGAAGCTTTCGCCGCCGTCGCGCCACGTGATCTCGTGGTTGCACTGGGTGAGCATCTCGATGCCGTAGGCCCGCAGCTTCTTCGACCGCTCGTGCTCGCGGTCGTAGTTCTGCGGCCCCCAGCTCTCCTGCCACAGGCGCGAGCCGGCCTCGCGCCCGCGATTGGCCGGCGGATTGGCGATGGTCGCGAGCGTCTCCTCGAAGACCGGCGAAAACGTGACGAAGAACCGCTCGAAGAGGTCGTTGCGCCGGCCGTCCGTCTTCGGAAGGTAATACACGCCGCCGTTGAGGTAAACCTTGTCTCCCTCGATCCGATCGGCCGCCCGCGGCTCGGAGGCGTTGGAGCGGTACCAATCCATCCAGACCGAGGCGAAGTACGGCGTCTTCCCTTTCGACATCAGCACGTTCAGATGGTGGCCGCCGTAGTTCATGTACGGCAGGAGCAAGAGTTCCGGGGCCTCGACGTTCTCGATGCGGCCGTAGGACAGCTCGGTTGCCAGGCCGCCGGTGCAGGTGCAGTCCACCACGAGGCTCTTCTGCCACAGCCGCACGGTGGACTGGACCGTGACCGCCGTGCCTTGGACCGTACCTTGCCAAGAGGCGTTGACCTCCGTGCCGGCAAATCCCGCCCGGACCAGGCGCCAGTCCGTAGGTTCGGCGATGAATTTCGGCCCTGCGTCCGCCATGGCCCGGGCAATCGGCGTGCCGTTCAGCTTCACGGACACCGGCTCCCAGAATCGCGTGCCCGGCCGGATCGCGTACGCTAGCTGCGTCTTGGCGTCCTTGTAGATGAGCCGCAAGTCCTTGCCAGCCGGCTGGACCTCGGTGGTGAACTCCTTGGCATGGTTCTCGGGCAGGATGGTCTCCTCGCGGGTTGGGAACGGCAGCCGGCCCCGCCCGGTATTCGCGCCGGTCGATTGGTCGGCAAACGGCTCGATGCCCCGCTTCGGCCGCGGCTCGAAGCTCAGCGGAGCGAAGGATTCCTGAAAGAAGGCCAGGTCCTCGAAGTACAGCTCGCGATCGTCCTTGTTGGAACCGCCCGCGATGCGAATGCCGGCAAACCGGAGCGGCTTCCGGTCGAGAAGCTGACGCGGCAGGACCTTGTGGACCAGCCACCACTCCTTCCAGCCAACTTGGGCCATGTCGAGCGTTTGCGGCTTGTTGTCCTTGTCCATAAGAAGAAGGGAAACGCTGACCCGCGGCGTGCCGGGCTCGGGCGCCCACGACCAGTTGTTGCCGTAGATCCAGATGGTGGTCGCGGTGGCCGAGTCGGGGATCGCGACCGGTGCCGGCGGGCGGAGAACGATCGTGCTCTTCCCGGACGTGCCTCGATAGACGAGCCTGGCGACCGGCGACTCCCAAACGCGCTGTTTCTGCGAGCCAATGAGATCGGCGACCGCTCCTTCCGAACACTCGACCTGCCAGCTCTCCAACGAATCGAAGGAAACCAGCGGCGCGTGCTCAGGCTTGCGATTGGCCCGGACCATCTCGTAAGGCCGAGTCCCCGGGGTTTCGCCAGCCGGCATGGGTTTGGCCGGGTGGACCGCGACGGGACCCGGTTCCGCGCCGCAGAGCGACGCGAACATGCCCAGCAAGAGGAAGGCTCTCGCCGGAGCCAGAAGACCGAGCGGCAAACAGAGAGGTTTCATGTGCGGCCTCGCGCAGTAGCGCCCCTTTGTTGAGCGTCAATCTACCAGCTTCGCGCGGCCAGTCAACCAAGAGGACCGCGACGGCTCACGCCTGGAGCAGCCTGCGGATTGCGGCGCGGGCCTGCTCCAGCGCCTCGGGGAGTCTCTCGGCGTCTTTCCCGCCAGCCTGGGCGAGATCGGGGCGGCCGCCGCCGCTGCCACCGAGGAAGGCGGCGATGGGCCGGGCCCAATTCACGGCATCGAGCCCTTTTTGCACCAGATCGCGGCTCATCCCCACCACCAGCATCACCTTGCCGTCGTCCTGGCGGCTGGCCAAGAAGACGGCGATGGGAGCGGCCTTGCGGCGCAACTGGTCGATCAGCTCCCGCAATTGCGGGGCCCCGGCTTCGGGGACTTCCGCGACGACCACCTTGGCGCCGGCCACTTCCTCGGCCTCGGCCAGGAGCCGGTCCGGCATGATCGCACCCACCTTGGCGCTCGCGGCCGACTGCTTCTTCAACTGCCGGATGTCCTTGAGCAGGCCCTCGACCCGGCCGGGGACCTCGTCGATCGGCACCTTGAGGACCGCCGCGGTCTTGGCCAAGACGGCCTCGTGGCGGCGCACATGCTCCAGCGCAGTCGGACCGGTGAGCGCCGTGATCCGCCGCGTGCCGGCGGCGACGCTCTCCTCGCCGATGATCTTGAAGAGCCCCACCTGGCCCGAGTTGTCCAGGTGCGTGCCGCCGCAGAGTTCCTTGCTGAAATCGCCGATGGAGACCACGCGGACGACGTCGGGGTATTTCTCGCCGAAGAGCATCATCGCTCCGGTCGTGCGGGCCTCGGCCAGCGGCATGTTCTTCCAGCCGATCGGCGCCGCCTCCATGACCTTGGCGTGTACTTCGTCCTCAATCCAGGTCAACTCCTCGGGGCTGACGGCCGTGGGATTGCCGAAGTCGAACCGCAGCCAGTCGTGATCGACCTTGGAGCCCTGCTGTTGAGCGTGCTTGCCGAGGTGTTTTTGCAGGGCGAAGTGCAAAAGGTGCGTGGCGGAGTGGGCCCGGCGAATCCCTTGCCGGCGAGCGGCGTCCACCCGCGCGGTCGCGGTCGCGCCAAGGCGGATTTCGCCCTGGCGGAGGCGGCCGTGGTGGAGCGTCAGGCCGCCGTCCACTTGCGCATCGGCGACCTCAAAATGGAAATCGGGGCCGAGGATCTCGCCGGTGTCCCCCACCTGGCCGCCCATCTCGCCATAAAACGGCGTCTTGTCCAGGACCACGATGATCGCGTGCTCCGGCCCGACTTCGTCGATCTTGTCGCAGAGGTGGCCGCGGGCGATGATGCCGACCACTTTGGCGTCGCTCACCTCGGTGGCCTCGTAGCCGACAAAGCGGCTGCTATGGACCGCCTTCTTCAAGGCATCGACGGGGGTGGACCGGAAGACCTCGACCTTCTCCGCGGCGCCCGACTCGATCCCGTGCCGCTTCATCGCCTCGGCGTAGCCGGCCCAATCGAACATCAGGTTGCGTTCGGCGGCCATGGCCTCGAACAGCTCGGGCGGGAAGCCGTGGGTCTGGTACATCTCGGCCGCCTCCTCGCCGGAGACGATGCCCCGATTCTCCTTGCGCATCTGGCGGAAGATCCGCTCGACGCGGTCCAGCCCGGCATCGATCGTCCCCAGGAAACTCGCCTCCTCGCTCCGGATGACGCCGGCGACGCGCTCGACCGTCTCGCCGAGTTCGGGGTAGGGATGGTTCATCATCTCCGCCACCACCCCGACCAGCTTATGGAGGAACGGCTCGCGCACGCGCATCTGGTGGCCGTCCAGGACGGCCCGGCGCAGGAGCCGCTTGACCACGTACTTCTCCTTGTTCGGACCGGGATACACGTTCTCATGGATGGCGAAGGTGCAGGCCCGCACGTGGTCGGCGATGCGGCGGAAGCGGCGGCCGTTCTCGCTCTCCGGCTCGTAGCGGAGACGGCAGACCTCGGCGGCGGCCTCGACGATCGGCCGGAGGATGTCGATGTGAAAGTTGGAATCGACGCCCTGGAGCACGGAGGCGGCCCGCTCCAGGCCCATGCCGGTATCGATGTTCTTGCTCGGCAGGGGGCGGAGGTTGTTCGGGGGCGGTCCGACGCGATTGAACTGGGTGAAGACCAGGTTCCAGACCTCGACTTCCCCCTTGTCGGTGTGGTAGTAGATTTCGCTGCACGGGCCGCAGACCCCGTCGGGCCCCTGACTGGGGGCGCTGGCGGGCCAGAAGTTCTCATCCTCTCCGAGCCGCTGCACCCGATCGGGGGGAAGACCGATCTCGTCGAGCCAGATTGCCGCCGCCTCGTCGTCGTCCAGGTACACGGTGGCCGAGAGCCGCTCGGGGGCCAGGCCGAGCCATCTCTTGTCGGTCAAGAGCTCCCATGCCCAGTGAATCGCCTCGCGCTTGAAGTAGTCTCCGAAGCTGAAATTGCCCAGCATCTCGAAGAACGTGTGGTGATAGGCCGTGCGGCCCACGTTGTCGATGTCCCCCGTCCGCAGACACTTCTGGCAGCTCGTGGCCCGGGTGAACTCCAGCTTGCACCGGCCCAGGAAATGGTCCTTGAACTGGTTCATGCCCGCGGGGGTGAACAGTACCGAGGGGTCCCACCGGGGGACCAGCACGTCGCTGGGGCGGCGCACGCACCCCTTGGTCTCGAAGAAACTCAGGTACTTCTCGCGGAGTTCATCGGCTTTCATCGGTCAGACTACCCAAGAGGGAGGGGTATCGCCCCAGTCGAACCTTCAATGATACAGATTCCCCCCGGTGGCGAACAGGCGGGCGTGAGCGCGGCCGACCGCGGCAGGGGTTTGGAGGTTAGTCCTTGAGACCAACTCGCAGGATGTTGACAACCGCGTCGATGATTCTAAGAAGCGCATCCGCTCGAAGGCTGCCGGCCTGCGCCGACATAACATCGCGGCTCGCGGTGAAGAGCTTGCCGGGGCGGGCGTAGCTCGTAATACGAAGCGCCCCAGTCCGGAAGTGCGAGCCGGTCAACTCGATGGCTCGTGGGTCCCCGTACGCGTTGCTGGTGATCTGGCAGAGAATCCAGTCGCCGCGGCCGGAATCCGCTAACACGACGGCCGGACGGAATTTGGCCTGGGAGAGGTCCGAGAACGGAAACGGGACCACCACTACGGCGCCTCGTGCAGGTACGACCACGCCGCATCCTCCTCGGGTCGATCCCAGTCCTCGGCCAGCGCGGACTCGCTCAAAAGGGCGGTCTCAGGCACGATGGTGGCTGGTTCGTCCAACACGATCAGAACGGCTCGTCGGGCGCCGGCCAGCGAGACGGGCTCCAACAAGCGAACGTTGTTCTGCTCGTCAATGACCGCCTCAATCGCCTTCAACACGCCGCACCTGATAACCTAAACCCGCGAGAACGCTGCTCTCCCCGCTCCTGCCAACTCCATGAACCGTCGCAACCATCTGAATTCTATTGTCGCCACTACGTCGCAGCAAGAACGAGCGGCCTATTATCCTGCCGGGATGGTGCGCACGGGGTTCTCGCCGGATTGCGTGGCCAACCGGACGTCGACCGGGCCCGTCTTCGCGGAGACCGCTTGGCGGAACTGCCGAGGAGTGTTGACGGCCGTGCGTCCGACGTGGCTGATGAGCATCCCCGGACGCAGGCCCGCCTCCCACGCCGGAGTCCCTTTCTCGACGTCGCTGACCGCCACCGTCTCCCCCAGGAGCGGACTTCCGCCGAACCCGGGACTGGAGAGATCGTACACCGCGGTGGCATAGTCCACGCGCATCCCTCGCCAACCCTCAGGCGGCATGCTGACGACTTTCTTTCCGCGGACCCGGTACTTGGTCAATTCGACGTCCAATTCCAGCCTCCGTTGCCCGCGAAGGACGACTAGGCGGACCGTCGCATCGGCCGGCAGCTTGCCGACCTCGCGAACCAGCCCATCGGAATCGCGGATCGGCGTGCCGTTGACGCTGGTGATCAGGTCGCCGGGGCGGATGCCGTGGCGCGCGGCGGGCAGACCGGGCAAGACCCGCTCGACCCGCGTTCCGAGCAACCCGTGCGACGCATCGTCCGGCTCGGGAAGACCCAACTGAATGCCGAGGAAGCCGTATTCGACTTCACGACCCTGTTTGAGGACCTCCAGTGCCCGGCGGAACGTGGCATCGACCGGGATCGCGTAGCCGGCGGCTTGTTCGTATGCCGGACCGGCCGCCAGCGACGTGCCCAGGCCCACCATTTCTCCGTGGAGATTCACAAGCGGGCCGCCGCTGGTGCCGAGATTCAGCTTGGCATCGGTTTGGATCAGCGTGCCGAAATGATGGATCGTCGTTTTGCCCAGCAGGTCGCTTTCGTCGGGCGTTGGGGGGGCTTTGCGCCCGAGGTTGGCCACAATCCCCCAACTGGCACTTGCCTGGCCGTCCTGGCTGGCAAGGGCATAGGGGTTTCCCAGGGCGATGACGATCTGCCCTTTGCGGAGCCCGGCGGCGTCGCCCAACGCGATCGGCAGCCAATCGAGCGTCCCGCTCCGGGCAAGGGCATTGTCGTCGGGGGCAAGAACGGCCAAATCACTGCGCGGGTCCGCGCCCGCGATCTTCGCGCGGAAGGTCTTGTGATCGTGGGTGGTCACATAATAGTCGCTGTCCTCGCCCAGGGCGTGGTGGACCGTCAGCACCAGCCCGCCGCGATCCACCACGACGCCCGTGGCGAACTCATTGGGGACGAAATCCGGGTCGCCGGGTTTGGGCAAGGGTCCGGGGAGGAGTCGCCGGCCGCCAAAGGGGTCCGGCCGGACTTCCACGTTCCAGGCATCGCCGGGCCGCTCGTGCCGCACTCGGGCGATGGCGACCACCGATCTTTCGGTTCGGGCGATGGCCTCCACCACGGCCTTTTCCAATGCGGCGGCCGCTTCCAGCCCGGACGCCGGCGTCTGCCCCCAGACCGAGTACGTATCGCACACTGGAACGAGCGTCAGCGCCCACACGACGATTCCCGCCAACGAAGCCGGCCAGCGGGGGCAGTGAAAAGTGACCAGTGTAAAGTGCAAAGTGCAAAATGAGGGTCTTCCCGCCAATTTGCACTTTGCACTACCCATTTCTCACTTCTCACTCTACAGCACGACCGTGGCGAAAGCCGCGACGAATCCCCAATCCCCCCCGATTCACGCTTCGGTCGCGACCTCCATCCCCACCGCGGCGAGGATCTTGCCCTTGAGTTCTTCGGTGAGCTTGGGGTTCTCTTTAAGGTACTGTCGGGCTTTCTCGCGGCCTTGCCCGAGCTGCAAGTCGCCGTACTTGAACCAGGCCCCCACGCGGCTGACAAGCTTTTGAGCCATGGCCAGATCGAGGATGTCGGCCTCGTAGCTGATGCCGTCGGCGTGCATCATGTCGAACTCGGCGTTGCGGAACGGCGGAGCGACCTTGTTCTTGACCACCTTGCACTTGACCCGCTGCCCGATCACCTCCTCGCCTTCCTTGAGCGCCCCGATGCGGCGCATGTCGATCCGGCAGGAGGAATAGAACTTCAGGGCCCGGCCGCCGGGGGTCGTCTCCGGGGAGCCGAACATCACCCCGATCTTCTCGCGGAGCTGGTTGATGAAGATCACGGAGGTCTTGCTCTTGGCAATGGCCCCGGTGAGCTTGCGCAGGGACTGGCTCATCAACCGGGCTTGGAGTCCGACGTGCGTATCGCCGATCTCACCCTCCAGCTCCTTCTGCGGCACCAGGGCGGCCACGGAGTCGATCACGATCACGTCCACGGCGTTGGAGCGGATGAGCATCTCGGCGATGTGCATCCCCTCCTCGCCGCTGCTGGGCTGGCTGACCAAAAGCGTCTCCAGTTGGACGCCGAGCTTCTTGGCCCAGATCGGGTCCAGGGCGTGCTCGGCGTCGATGTAGGCGGCGATCCCGCCGGTCCGCTGGGCCTGGGCGACGACGTGCAAGGCCAGAGTGGACTTGCCGCTCGACTCCGGCCCGAAGATCTCCGCGACCCGGCCGCGTGGAATGCCTTGGCCTCCCAGGGCGATGTCCAGCGAGAGGCTCCCGGTGGGGATGCCTTCGACCTTGGCGAACCGCGCCGACCCCAGCGCCATGATCGCCCCTTCGCCGAACTGCTTCTCGATTTGGGCGACGGTGGTTTTCAGGTTGGGGTGGGTCTCCAGGAAGGAATCGGCGGGCTTGTTTTGACCCCCTTCGGCGGCGGACGCTTTGGCTGGCGATGCGACTTTCTTAGCCATCGGACGAGCAATCCTTATTCTGGCGGCACTGACCATGGGCACAATCCCTTTCTTGTACGAGGCAGGCGGTTGACGTGTTGGCCGGCCCGGGCGGTTCTTCAGCACCGCTAGGCGCCGGGCGCGAAGATTTAAACACCCGAATAGTATACGTCAGTCCACATACCCGCACAAGAGCCCTCTTGCGAATTGCCCCGCGGCCGGCGGCGACTCCCTTCCCACCCGGCAGCGGACCCGGGTCCTCCCACGACCCGGCGCGAACTCATCCTAGCAGGTGGAGGCCGGTTTGCCGAGAGGGTACTCCCAAGGGGGAGGGGGTTCGGCTACAATTGAGGTCGCGTCTGACAGTGGAAACGGAATCCGGGTCGTTTGGGGGCCGCGGCGTGGTTCAGGAGCCCGAGGGGGTCATGTATGCCCACGGTCCTGCGTTCTGGCCCCTACCGGCTGTTCTTCGTATCCCACGATTCCCCCGAACCGCCTCACGTACACGTACAGCGAGAGAAGATGGTGGCGAAGTTCTGGCTGGATCCCCTGGTCTTGGAGAACGGAGGCGGTTTCAAAACGCACGAACTGAATCGAATCGGCAAGTTGGTTCAAGAACACCTCAACTTGCTGTTGGAGCGATGGCATGAATACTTCGCCAGTTGAACTGCAGGACGCCCGAGCCCAGGCCGTCGAGATGCGGGAGGAGTGCCTGGTCGTCGACTTGGTGGACGGGCGCACGATGACCGTCCCCCTGCTTTGGTATCCACGACTGTGGTATGGCACGGAGAAGGAGCGGGCGCACTTCGAAATCCTTGGCGACGGGAGGTATATCCACTGGCCAGACCTAGACGAGGATTTAAGTATCGCCGGCATGTTGGCGGGGCGTCGGTCCGGCGAGAGCCCCGAGTCGTTGAAGAGGTGGCTGGCCACGAGGGAGACAAAAACGGCGCGCTGAGAAACGCCCGCGCGTCAACGCGTGCGCGGCTCCATGGCTGCGACTCAAATCGCCGCCTATCGAGATGGTACGTTCCAAAGCGGTCCACGAAATCCAGAAAGGGAGGCCACGATGGTACGCACACCACATCATGTGGAGGCGGCCGTTCAGTCGGTAGCGAAGGCTCTTGAAAACGCGATTGATGACGCGCTAGATCGACGTGATTTCAGGGGCTCGGCAGATGAAGGTATGACGATGCTGACACCGGTCAGCGGCCTGCCGCCGAACGTCAATGCGGCGACGATGGACACGGTCCGCCAGACCTATCTCAACCGGGGATGGCGTGAGGTCCACATCGAAATCGCACCGGGGGAATTCGGGACCCCAGCGTCGCACGTTTATGCTGCGCTCAAGAGGTAAAATCGGCGCCCGCGGTTCGGGGCACGTGAAATGATCCCAAGTACGGCCGATCCGCTGATCGACGAGATCCGGGACGTGCCGCATGGTATCTCGGAGCGATTTGACCACGACCCCGATCGGCTTGTGGCATAGTATTTAGACCTTTAAGGTCGCTATCGCGTCCGCGTAGCCGACGCCGGGAAGAGGCCTCCCACAGCGAGCCGTCGGTTGCCCGATCACGCCCCGCCCAGCTCGGCCCGGTCGAGGGCCTCGTAGATCGCGCCCGTCGGCTTCAGTTGGCTGGAGAAAACGACCACTTCGTCCACCGGCGTGCGTCCGATCTGGGCGTCGGCATGTTCCTGCACCAGACTCGCCAGAGCGGAGATCGCCGGCCCTCCGCGGCGCACGCGGCCGAGCGTCAAATGGGCGTGGAAGCGCCGGGCCTCGCGGGCAAACCCCAGCTTCTTCAGGGCCGTATCGATCCGGTCGGCCAGATCGGCCATCGGCTCGTCCCCCTCAGCCGACCCCAGCCAGATCACCCGCGGCCGCGAGAGATTGGGGAACGCCCCCGCCCCACGGATCTCCAGGTCAAAGGGGGCCACGCCCGCCACCGCGCCCCGGACCGCCTCGCACACCCCGGGCACGTCGGCGTCGCTCACGTCGCCGAGGAACTTCAGCGTCAGGTGCATGTTCTCGGGCGCCGTCCAGCTTACCTCCGCCCCGGCGGCACGGAACTTCTCGATCAGGCCCTGGGCGCCCTTGCGGATTGCAGGGTCCATCTCGACGGCGACGAAAGTGCGAATGGTTTGGGTCATGGGAGGGGCTGGGGACTAGGGATTAGGGACTGCGCGCAGGGGTTACGAGCGCGTCGTCCGTGAGTCTGATTCCGAGACTGAGACTCGCAAGAGTGAACAGTGCAAAATGCAAAATGCAAAGTGCAAAGTGCAAAATGGTCAAGGAATCCTCAATCTTCAATTTGCATTTTACATTTTGCATTTTGCATTCCCCTCTCCCCCCAGCGCCTAACCCGTGTCAGAAACTCAGCATCTTCCGGTACTCCTCCATCCGCCGCTCCAGGTCGGCCCGCTCGATCTTCTTCAGCCGATCCAAGCTGAAATCCTCCACCGTGAAACTCGCGGCGAGGATCCCGTAGGCCATGGCTTCCTTGAGGGTCTTGGGCTCGAAATCCCCTTGTTCGGCCAGATAACCCATCATCCCGCCGGCAAAACTGTCTCCCGCGCCCGTGGGATCGACCACCTTGGCGGTCGGATAGGCAGGGAGCACGTACGTCTCGTGCTTGCTGAAGAACATCGCCCCGTGCTCCCCCTTCTTGATGACCACGAACCGCGGGCCCATCTGGCGGATCGTGTTGCCGGCCCGCACCAGGTTCTCATCCTTGGCCAGGAGTTTCGCCTCGCCGTCGTTGAGCACCAGGCCGTCGATCCGCCGCAAGAGATCCGCCAGCAGGTCCGGCTGCGTGCGGATCCAGAGGTCCATCGTGTCGGCGACCGTGAGACTTGCCCCCGGGCACTGCCCGAGCACCTTCAATTGCAGGTCGGTCGAGCCGTTGGCGAGGAAGAGGTACTTGCAGCGGCGGAAGTCGTCGGGGAGGACCGGATCGAACTGGTTCATCACGTTGAGCTGGACGTCCACGGTCTGCCGCTGGTTCATGTCGGCGAAATACTTGCCCCGCCAGTGGAACGTCTTGGCCCCTTGGATCACTTGCAGGCCGCGGGTGTCAATCTGCCGCGACTGAAGGAATCTGGTGTGCTCGGCGGGCCAGTCCTCGCCCACCACCCCGACCAGCCGCACCGGAGTGAAATAGCTGGCCGCATAGGAGAAGTAGACCGCCGATCCTCCCAGCAAGTTCTCCCGCGTCTCGGCGGGGGTTTCCACGTCGTCCAAGGCAACCGATCCGACGACCAATAGCGGCATGAGACCTCGTCCCTTCCAAATGGAGAAGCGTGATCCGGGGCCCCTGGGGACATCCCCGGGGCTCATTATCGGGCTTCGTCGGCAACCGGCAAGGGGCGAGGCTTCAGGCTTCAGGCTTCAGGATTGGGGGTTCAGAGCCGGGCCGTGTCGGCCCGGTCATTGGGCCGCCGCGCTTGCGCGGCGCGTAGCACGGCCACGAGCGGTGATCGGGAACGAGCAGGGGCCGGCGTGATAATATGCGAATAATAAATGGAGTGAGTAGGTTGTGCGATATCGGCGGTTTGAGAAACGGCGACCATTCGAGTCGGCGCCTTGACCTCTGCGGTCTATTTGCCGAATCGAGAGATAGGGGACGTTATCCCGTTCCAACGAGCCTCGCTTTCCATCTAGGCCGGCCATGCTGTTTCGACGAAGCGGGCACACCGACTACCGGCGCCGCCGGGTCTTGAACGATTCCCTTGCCGCCTCCGCCGTGGGGGAGGTGGACCGGGCATGGCCTTGGGCGGGAAACAGCCTCCCCGCTTCTCGCGGAGCGCCACGGTCGAGGAACTACGGCGACGGCGCCTTTCTGGAGCAGCAACCCCGACCCACCGACCTGGTTCCCACGCGACGTATCGCCTACCTGGTCCTGTTGCTGCTCGGGGCCGGCGTCATCGCCGGCCTGGAGGCCCTTCACTCGTACGCCGCTCGGCTGACCCACCTGGGCGGCGGCACTCACCCGGCGGCCTTTGATCTGACCGTCCGCGGAAGCCTGGCGACCTGGTTCTCGACGATGCTCTTGGCGCTGGCCGCCGCGACGGCCCTGGTGGTCTACAGCGTGCGGCGGTTCAAGGTGGACGACTACCACGGGCATTACCGCGTGTGGCTTTGGGCCGCCTCCTGCTGGTTGCTGCTGAGCATCGACACCACCGCGGGGCTGCACCAGGTCTTTGCCGCGTTCTTGGTCTCCGTGACCGGGACCCGGCTTTGGGCAGACGGGTCCATCTGGTGGGTCATTGCCTACGGGTTCCTGCTCGGCGGCGTCGGCACCAGGCTGCTGGTGGATATGCGCTCTTGCCGGCTCTCCGCGGGGACGCTGCTGCTCGGGTTCGCCTCGTACGCAGCCGCGGCGGCGGGTCAGTTCGGCTGCCTCGAACTGCCCGCCGACGTGGACCCCGCGATGGCGATCCGCGGGGCCGTGCTCGCGGGGAACCTGTTGGTGCTGCTGGCCATGGGCCTGCACGGCCGCCACGTGATCCTCGACGCCAAAGGGCTTCTCCCCCGGAAGGCCGAAGCCGACGAAGACGCAGAAAACGACGCGGGAAGCCCGATCCGAGGTGCCGGTCTGTTGTCGGGGGCCTCACTGACGGTGCACCCGCCGCACGGGGTCCCTTCCCCGACCGCCGCGGTGCTCGACGCGGGTCGGCCGAGCCAGACGACCCCCGTATTCACCCCGGTGACGCCGTCTTACTCCGCCACACCATCCTCCGCGACCAGCGGGTGGCCCAATGGGCTTGTCTCGCGCAAGCTGACCAAGCAGGAGAAGAAGGCCCTCCGCGAGCGATTGGAGCGGGCGCGTCGCGATCGACAGGCCCGCGCGGGGTAGGGCATCTTCGGCTGTCAGCTATCAGCGGCCGTGGATCGCTGATAGCTCTCGCACCGTTCGATCCACGCACCCAGCCGGCCGAGCTTCGCGTCGAGCCGCTCGTAGCCGCGGTCGAGGTGATGGATGCGATCCACTCGCGTCTCTCCTTCGGCGGCGAGGCCCGCCAAGACCAACGCCGCGCTGGCCCGCAGGTCCGAGGCCAAGACGCGGGCCCCGTTGAGCCGCGGCACGCCGCAGACCGCCGCTGTCGGGCCGCAAAGGGTGATCCGGGCACCGAGGCGGTTCAATTCGGCCACGTGCGCAAGCCGCGTCGGAAAGACCCGGTCCTCGATCGCGCTGGCGCCATCGGCGGTCGCCAGGAGGGCCATCCATTGGGCCTGCAAGTCCGTGGGGATGCCCGGATACGGTTGCGCCATCACGTTGACCGGCCGGGGCCGATCGCGGGCCTCCACGGCGACCCAATCGCGCCCCGCGCGGACCTCGATCCCCGCCGCCCGAAGCCCGGCGAGCACGGCCCGGAGATGCTCGGGAACCACGCCGAGAACGGTCGCTGAGCCCCGGCTGATCGCCGCGGCCAGAAGCAAGGTGCCGGCCTCGACGCGGTCGGGGATGATCCGGTAGGTCGCGCCGCCCAGCTCACGCACCCCGTCGATGCGGAGAGTTGACGTCCCCAGGCCGGCGATCCGGGCGTCGATCGCGTTGAGGAAGCGTCCCAAATCAACGATCTCCGGCTCTCGGGCAGCGCCGTGGATGACGGTCTTGCCCCGGGCCAGCACCGCCGCACAGAGGACGTTGGCCGTCCCAGTTACCGTGGGCCCGTTCGGACCGGAAAGCGAAAGTTCGGTCCCGAGAAGCCTCTTCGCACGGGCGATGACGCGGCCCCGTTCAATACGCAACTCGGCCCCGAGGGCAGTCAGGCCGCCGAGGTGCAAATCCACCGGGCGGGGGCCGATGTTGCAGCCGCCGGGGAGCGGGACCTCGGCCCGACCCCTCCGGGCCAAGAGCGGCCCCAGCACGCAGAAACTCGCCCGCATGCGCCGAACCAGGTCGCCGGGGGCGCGGACCGGGCATGGGCTGATCGTCTCCAATCGCAGTCCGCCGCCGCCGCAAAGCGGCGTCACCTCAACGCCCAACTCTTCCAGAACGCGCGAGAGCGTCGCCACGTCCCGAAGCCACGGGACGCCTTCCAGCCGCACGGGCTCTCCCGCGAGGATCGAGGCGGCCATGATCGGCAGGGCCGCATTCTTCGACCCTGCTGCTTCGACCGTCCCCGAGAGCGGCACCCCGCCCGTGACCCTCAAACACTCCATCAGCATCCCTTCCGGAATCCGTCGTGGGACGGAATTGTACTGCGTCCGGCGGTGCGATGGAAGGCAATTCCCGCCCCTAGTAGGACGCAGTGCCATTCCGTCCTACGGGCGGTGCAAGCCAGCCTCATTCTTCCACCGAAGTCGGCTCACAACGAGCTCGTGATCCGAGGATTCGCCTTCGAGGATCCGGCTCTCCACGGTACGGAAATGATTCGTGTGGAAGATGTAGTCGATGCGGGCGGTCAGTTCCACTCGACCGACCCACCATTGCCACGTTGGGTGTTGAGTGAGCTATACTTTGACGGCGATTGCAGACAAGCGGGTTTCGAGACGAGATTGCCGATGGCATCGACGCTTCATCATCTTGCGGACATCCGCCGGAACCATGGGACCGGGGCGGCACTGAAGTGGATCGCCGACCGGCTGGCCCGGCGGCTCTTGGGGGCTTCGATGGTCCGCGTCATCTGGCTGGAAGCGGAGCGGCTGCCCGAGTGGGTCCGGCCGGACGCGAGCCTCGATTTTCGCTTCTTGGAACCGGAGGAAGTGCGGTACTTCGCGGGCGATCCGGTGTATGAGCTCGAGGCGGCGATGGCCGAGCAGATCGAAGCCGGGAGCGACCTTTGCTTTGGGGCCTTGGCCGAGGGGCGGCTTGCTGCCTATGGCTGGTAGGCCCTGGGCGGGATCGAGGCCGAGCACGCGCTGGGCGTAGCCATGGCCTTCCCGCCGGATGTCGCCTACATGTACAAGGGGCTGACGCACGCCGATTTCCGCGGGCCGCGGCTTCACGCCTTGAGCATGGGCCTGGCCCTGCAGGACTTGGCGCAATATGGCGTGACGAAGCTCGTCTCTTTGCTCGAATCCACCAACTGGGCCTCGCGTAGGAGCTGCGCACGGCTGGGGTATGTCGACCTTGGCCTGAGGCTTTCGCTCGGATGGGTCCGATGCCGCTACCTTCGGGTACCCAGGGCAGCCCAGCAGTTGGGAATCCGCTTTGGCAAGCACGCCGCGCCGCGGCCGGCCCATCCCGCTCGCGTCCTCGTCTGCCGGTGAGGGCCGGTGGCGAAGGACCTGACGCGTATCGAGGTGGGGCAGGTTGGCAACCTGCCCCACGATTCCCCGCATTTCCGGGCCCGGACTGAAAACCGCCCTTGCCGGGATGCGATAATTCACAAAGCACCCGACCGCCGGTCGCGCCGCCACCAAGCCGCGACCGCCGGTCGCGCCGTTGGGGAGACCCTATGAGCAAGCCCCGTTGCAACGCCGGCCCCCGCATCGCCCGGGAGAAACGGACGATCCAGGCCATGGTGCGGATTTATTGCCGCGGCCACGGCCATTTCGGCAGGTCGCCGTGCGCGGAGTGTAGGGAAGTGATGAACTATGCCCTTTGCCGGTTGGACCGATGCCCGTTCGGGGAAGACAAGACGACGTGTGCCAGGTGTCCGATCCACTGCTACAAGCCGGCGATGCGGGCCCGGGTCCAACAGATCATGCGGTATGCCGGCCCGCGCATGCTGCTCCACCAACCGATTCTCGCCCTGCTCCATCAGCTCGACGCCCTGCGGAGCCGGCGGAAAAAGAGCAGAGTTCCGGAGTCTCGGAGACTTCGGAAGTCTTGAGAATGCCAAGGGGAATTCATGACGATTCGGCGGAAGATCATTCAGATCGACGAAGAGAAGTGCGATGGCTGCGGACTGTGCGTGCCGAGTTGTGCGGAGGGGGCGATCCAGATCATCGCCGGCAAGGCTCGGCTGGTCTCGGACGTTTACTGCGACGGACTGGGGGCCTGCCTCGGGGAGTGCCCGCAGGGGGCGATCTCCATGGTCGAGCGGAACGCCGAGGCGTTTGACGAAGAAGCGGCAAAGGAGCACGTGGCTGGGCTCGCCGCGGAGCCTGCGGCGGCCGAAGCGGCACCGCGGGCATGTCCGGGCGCGGCGGTGAGAGACCTTTCCCTGCCCCTCTTGCCCGCTGCAAACCAGGAGGACAGACATTCCTGTCTGTCTAGCCCCGTCCAGGAGGACAGACGCTCCTGTCTGTCGCAGGAGGACAGGCATTCCTGCCTGTCCGGGCCCAATCCGTGGGACAGCCGAGGTCGGCTGTCCCACGGCGAGGAGGAGGGGCGGCTGTCCCACCTGGCCAATTGGCCGGTGCAACTGCACCTGGTGCCACCCAATGCGCCGTTTCTGAAAAACGCCGACGTGCTCTTGGCGGCCGACTGCGTCCCCTTCGCGCTCGCGGATTTCCATCGCCGCTTCCTCCGCGGCCGCCCGGTGCTGATCGGATGCCCGAAGCTGGACAACGCCACGGCCTACGTCCAGAAGCTGGCCGACATGCTGAGGGTCTCATCCATCCGCAGCCTCACCGTGGTCCACATGGAGGTGCCATGCTGCACGGGCCTGGTGCGGATTGCCGAGGCGGCGGTGCGGCTCTCCGGCCGCGAAGTGCCGATCGACGACCTGACGATCTCGATCCGCGGCAAGGTGCTGGATTAGACAAGCCCGATGGGTTATGCTTCGAGGCTGTCAGCTTTCAGCTATCAGCAGTCAGCTCTCCAAAAGCTGAAAGCTGATAGCTGACGGCTGATCGCTGTTTTGTCCGAAGCAAAACCTACGCCTCCTGACCCATGTCTTCTCCCCCGCCGACGCGTGACGAGATCGCCGACCGCTACCTGGAGCAGCTCCCCTTCACGCCGTATCCGTTTCAGGAAGAGGCCCTGCTGGCGTGGTTTTCGGCCGAGCAAGGGGTGCTGGTCTGCGCGCCCACCGGCATGGGCAAGACACTCATCGCCGAGGCGGCGATGTTCGAGGCCATGCACAACGGCACCACCGCCTACTACACCACGCCGCTCATTGCCCTGACCGAGCAGAAGTACCGCGACCTGCAGAACCTGGCGGGCAAGTGGGGCTTCTTTCCCGACGACGTCGGCCTGGTGACCGGCAACCGCCGCGAGAACCCCAACGCCCGGGTCCTGGTCGTAGTGGCCGAGATCCTGTTCAATCGCCTGCTGCACCGCGAGGCATTCGACTTCAGCAACGTCAGTGCGGTCGTGATGGACGAATTCCACAGCTTCAACGATCCGGAGCGGGGCATCGTTTGGGAGCTGACGCTGGCCTTGCTGCCGCCGCACGTGCGCACGCTTCTGCTTTCGGCCACCGTGGGCAACGCGCGGGAATTCGTCCATTGGCTCCGCTCGGCCCAGGACCGGCGCCTGGAGTTGGTCGAGGGAAACGAGCGGCGCGTGCCGCTGACGTTCCGCTGGGTCCCCGACAAGCTGCTGAACGAACAGATCGAAGAGATGGCCGAGGGGGACGAGGAGGCCCGGTTCACGCCCGCCTTGATCTTCTGCTTCAACCGCGAGGAGTGCTGGAACGTGGCCGAGCAGCTCCGCGGGAGGCGCGTCCTCTCCGCCGGCCAGCAGGCCCGGCTGAACGAAGAGATCAAGCGTCACGACTGGTCCCAAGGAGCGGGGCCGAAGCTCAAACAACTCCTCGTGCGCGGCGTGGGGGTCCATCATGCCGGCGTGCTCCCCAAGTACCGCCGACTCGTGGAAGACCTCTTCCAAAGCAAATTGCTCTCCGTGGCCGTGTGTACCGAGACCCTGTCGGCCGGGATCAACCTCCCTGCACGGTCCGTGGTCCTGCCCAGCATCCTCAAAGGCCCGACCGGAAAGAAGAAGATCCTCGAGCCCAGCGGGGCCCACCAGATCTTCGGCCGCGCGGGCCGTCCGCAGTACGACACGCACGGATACGTCTTCGTCCTGGCCCACGAGGACGACGTGAAGATCGCCCGCTTCCGGGAGAAGTACGACCAGATTCCCGAGGACACCAAGGACCCGGGACTGCTCAAAGCCAAGAAGGCATTGAAGCGGAAGATGCCCAAGCGGCGCGAGACGGAGCAGTATTGGAACGAGGCCCAATTCGAGAAGCTCCGTGCGGCCAAGCCGGGGAAGCTCTCCAGCAAAGGGCCGCTCCCGTGGCGGCTCCTGGCTTACATGCTCGAGGCCTCGCCGGAAGTGGACCTGATCCGCAAGCTGGTCTCCAAACGCCTGATGGACAGCGCCCGCTCGGAGGCGGCCCAGCGGGAGCTGGACCGGATGCTCCTGACGCTCTGGCGGGCGGGGTACGTCACCCTGGAGCCCGAACCGCCGCGAGGCGACGAGCACGTCTCCCCTCTCCCGCTTGCGGGAGAGGGGCTGGGGGTGAGGGCATTCCGTGGCATGGCCTCGCGCAGTCTCGCCATGCCCAGCGACCAGGATGATTCGGGCAGACAAGGCAGACAAGAATGTCTGCCCTCCTTTGGCTCCGGCAGACAGGAATGTCTGCCCTCCTCGCGCGATGACGCCGTGCCGTCCGGGCCGCAACCCTACAAGCCGATCCTCGCCGCTCCCACACCGCAGTTGCACGGTCTCCTTCTGTTCCGCGGCGTCAACCCGCTGTATGGCATGTTCCTGGTGAATCAACTGGGGATCGCCAACCGCGAAGAGCGAATCCAGGCCATGGAGAGCGTGCTGGACCTGCCGCGGTCGATCGGGCATTTCGTCCGCGTCCCCGGGCACGACCGGATGCCCCCCGGGCCGCTGGCCACGACGCGGGTGGACCCGCAACTGTTGAGCCTGGGCCTGGCCACCGCCGACGAACTGACGGCGGCGGAGCAAGACGAAGACGAGAACCGCCGCCGCCGCTCGTTCGAGGAGCCGCCGAAGCACATCCTGACGTTGGCCGACAAGCTGCGGAAGCTCTTTGACTACGATTTCCCCGGCGTCCACGACGTACACACGTTCCCGGTTTGGGCGGCCGGGGAGCTTCTGGAGTTCGGCGGCGATTTCAACAAGTACGTCTCCGCCAAGAGCCTCCAGAAGCAGGAGGGGATCATTTTCCGCCACGTCTTGCGGCTGATCCTGCTGGTCCAGGAATTCGTGCAGTTCGTCCCGCCCGACGCCGAGGAGGCCGATTGGCGGGCGGAGCTGGGCGACATCGCTGCTCGTTTGACGGAGAGCTGCCGGAAGGTGGACCCTACGAGCACCGAGAAGGCGCTGGAACAAGCTTGCGAACTGGCCGCTGCGGCAGAGGCCCTCTGAGCGAGGCTATCGGCCACAAGGTCGCTGACAATTCGGCGGCCGCATGTTAGAATATGCCAAGAAACAAAAAAGGGGGCCTATGACGAGCCACATTCCACAGTGGCCTGATCGGACGGCAAGGGCAAGTTAACCGTCCGACCCCCGTTCGTCAGAGGCCCCACGGGCCAGCTTCGGTTGACCCGGCATACATCAATCAGCCGGGCGACGTTCTGTTAGATGCACACCGCGTACCAAGGGCCACGGATTCCTGGAGACTTGAACGGTCGACTCGCTGTAAGGTGCTGTCTGGAAATACTTTAGGTCTATTGCCGCCGAGGAGAAACCAGGGGTGGACCGTCGCAGGACAGGCACGCGTCGCGATGTGTTGTTTTAATACAAATGCGGCGGTTCGCGACGGCAACCCCTTTAGTACCTCTCCAGCGGGACGGTAGACAAGCAACTCCCCTCATGCACCGGCCCACGTTTCGCCAGCCCCTCGACGCCGACCACGTCTTGCTCCTTATCAATCCGAGGGCGGGCAGGCGTTCGATCCGTCGAAAGGCCGACCGGCTGTTGGAGCTTCTTGCCCATAAGGGGGGATACACGGTTGAGGTTTGCAGCGACCTCCTGGCCGCGTGTCGGCAGGCGAATCAATGGCACGCCGAGGGGTGTCTGCGAGCCATGGTAATAATGGGGGGCGATGGCACCGTCTCGGACGTGGTGAACCGGACCGAGCCGGGCATGCCTCTAGCAATCTTCCCCGGGGGAACGAGCAACCTGATCGCCCGACACCTGCGCATGGAGGCCACTCCGGAATTCCTTTTTCAGACCATCGCCGCCGGAAGGGTGCTGCGCATGGATGCCGGCCGGGCCGCGGGCCGCCTCTTCGTGGCCATGGCGAGCTGCGGCTTCGACGCTGAGGTGGTCCGGCGGGTCCACGACCTTCGCCAAGCCTGCCGCGGAGGGTTCCTCGGCTACTGGAGTTACGTCAAACCAATCCTCGATTGCACCCGTAGTTACCAATATCCGGAACTCCGGGTACACTGCGACGCGTCGTACGATGGGCCAGCGGCGGACCCCTCGGCAGCGATCACCGCCCGATGGGCGTTCGTTCACAACTTGCCGAACTACGGTTGGGGGCTTCCCATCGCCCCTTGGACCGACGAAACGGACGGGCTTTTGGACCTCTGCACGCTCGGCCGCGGCTCGTTAGCGGCCGGTCTTTGGTACGTGGCCGCCATACACCTCGGGATCCACCGAAGGCTGGCCGATTGCACGACCCGACCGGTCCGCCGGGTGCGGATTACCGCGGAGACGGATGTGGTATATCAATTAGACGGCGATCCGGTGGGCCATTTGCCGCTGGACATCGAGGTGGTCCCTGGGCGCATGAGCGTGTTGCTGCCGGCGCGCTAGCATCCGCGGCAGAACTGGCCTGGCGCGTGGTCTTGACGCGCGAGCAGCGTCAGGAGGCCGAAAGGACAACATCCGTGGACAAGGACCAGAAGAAGGCGATGAAGAAGGCGTGGCAGAAGCGGGAGATCGAAGCTCAAGAAGCCTCCATTCCGATCCCGAAGGAAGACCTCAAAGCCTTGTTTGACTGGCTCGACCGTCCAAATGTGCCGCCATGCGATCATACGCTGAATGAGACGATTCAATTCCTCACGTCCAGAAACCTGGATGTTGAGAAGACGACCGAATGGCTCCGGGAGAACGGTGGCTACTGCGACTGCGAGGTGATCTTCAATGTTGAGGAGAAGGTCGTCCGTTTCCTGAAGAAATAGACAGGACAGACAAGAATGTCCGTCCTCCTGATATGCCCGCAAACCCCGCCACCATCGGTCCGTATCGCTGCGGTTCGGGTCAGCCGCTCTTGCTGATCGCCGGGCCGTGCGTGATCGAAGACCAGTCGCTGGTGCTGACAATCGCAGGGCAGTTGAAGGAGATCGTCGCGGACCTGCCGGTTCAACTGGTCTTCAAGGCGTCGTTCGACAAGGCCAATCGAACCAGCGTGGAGTCGTACCGTGGGCCGGGTTTGGAGAAGGGGCTGGCCATTTTGCAGCGGGTGAAGCAGTCGACCGGGCTGCCGGTCACGACCGACATCCACGAGACTCATCAGGCCGAACCCGCGGCCGGAGTCTGCGACTTGCTGCAAATCCCGGCATTCCTTGCCCGGCAGACCGACCTGCTGGCCGCCGCCGCCCGGACCGGCCGGGCCGTACACGTCAAAAAGGGCCAGTTCATGGCCCCGTGGGATATGAAACACGTCCTGGACAAACTTGAGGCCTTCGGCTGCCGGAACGTCGTGCTCTGCGAGCGGGGGACGTTCTTCGGCTACGGGCGGCTGGTAAACGACATGCGCTCCATACCCGAGATGCGGGCGCTAGGGGTCCCTGTCGTGTTCGACGCCACGCACAGCGTGCAGGAGCCGGGCGGTCTGGGTACCGCCACCGGGGGCAACCGGGCGATGGTCGAGCCGCTGGCCCGCGCGGCCGTCGCCGTGGGAGTGGACGGCCTGTTCTTCGAGACCCATCCCACCCCCGATTCCGCGCCCAGCGACGGGCCGAACATGGTCCCGCTGGATCAGTTTGAGGCCATCTTACGTCGCCTGCTTGCGATCCGTGAAACGGTGGAGAGACTCTCGTGAACAATCGAGCGGAGACCGGCCCGCGCGAGCCGTTCTGGACCCGGCGTAGAATCCAGATCGGCGTGGGCCTTTTGGTGGTCCTGGTGGTGGCGGTCCTTCTGGCGACGTCGCGCGGCTGCAAGCCGCCCTCCCGAACGTCCACGGGCACGGCGCAAGATGAGCGAAAAGAGGCCGACCAGCGCAACCAATTGTTCGACACCGCCTGGGCCCTCCTCCAACAGCCCGAAATCTTCGACGGCATGTTCGAGGGCGATGAGGAAATCGATCCGGCGCTGGACCGGCTCAACCAGTGGCTGCAGGCGCAGCAACCGCCGGACGACTGGCGCGTGGACCCGCTGGCCGCCCCCCTCCTGAAATCGTTGGCAAGCCTTGTCGAGCTCGTGCGGCCCGTCGACGCGGCCCTGACGCAGCCGGGAAATGTCCTGGAGTTGAAGGAGCTGGCGCGGCGGTTCGAAGCTCCCGCGGCCCGCTTGAAGCAATTGGCCCAGAGGCGAAGTCTCCAGGACCTCGACAGGCTCGACAGACAATTCGAGCAGTCCGTCAAACAGATCGACGACACGGCCCGACAGATCGCCGACGCCCTTCGAGAGGCCCGGGAGTCCAACCGCAACCCGTCCGGCGTCAGCCCCCGCAGCGGCGCCGGCGCGAGCGACGTGGAGGCCGACTTGCGCCGCTACGAGGCGCAGCTCCTCGACCAGCTCTCGCGTCGACTGCGCGACGATCCGGCGAAGCGGGCCACCTTCGATCAGCTCTACGAGCTCGCCCGGCAGCTTGACTACGCGGGCCGGCTGCGCGAGGCCAAATCATTGTGGGCCTTCGCCCAGTCCCTGGAGGAGTTTGCCGCCAAGCACGACCGCCAGGAGGTCGAAGCCTTGGTGCTCCAATACGAGGAGGTGGTGAGCCGGTATGCCGAGCTGTTGAACAAAACGAGGCTCTCCACACAACTGCGGTTCATCTTGAACCAGCTCGATCAGGCGGCACAAATGAAGGACCTCGCCGAGTGGAAGGTCCTCCAGCAAGTCGTGGGCGAGGTGGCCGAGGGACTGAAGATCGCGGCCCGGCGGACCGGCCGCGGCGAGATCCGCGAACTCGCCGCCCAGGTCGATGAGGCGCGAAACAAACGGGACATTCCTGCCCTGAACGCCGCGGCGGCGCAACTGGCGGCCATGGTCCGGCCGACGAGCATCGACGAGCTGGCGGATTCCGCCCGGCAACTCGAAGACCGCTCCGCGCTCCTGGTGAAGCTGGCGGCGGAACTCGGCCGGCTTGCCAAACAGAACCAGTCCGAGAACCTCCAGGGCCTCTCAGAGTTCGCCGGTCAGCTCGCCGCCCAGGTGCAATCGGCCGCCAAGGCATTGCGCAGTCCGCCGCAAACCTCCGACCCGCAAAAACGCGACGCCGAGCTGGACTCCTTCACCACGCAGTACGCGGTCTTGACCGCGCGGGTCAAGCAGCTCGCCGAGGACCTGGACTACTTTGCCACGCTGGGCGCCTTGGATTTCCCCACCGCGGATCGGAACACCGTGCGTGAGGCCATCCTGCTGAGAGACCTCTCCCGCTGGGTCCGGGGAGAGGACGTGGATGACGTCAGCCGGGCCAAACGCCTCTTCGATTGGGTCGTCCGCAACGTCCAGTTGGAGCCGGATGCGGCGCAACGGGAGGGCCAGCCGGGCCCGCGCTTCATGAAACGCCCCTGGGAGACCCTGCTGTGGGGCGTGGGAACGGCGATGGAACGGGCCTGGGTGTTCATCCTGCTCGCGCGCCAGCAAGGGCTCGACGCCGCCGTGCTCGCCCTGGAAGACCCGGCGGACCCGGCGCACCAGCGGCTGCGGCCGTGGGTGGTGGCCGTGCTCAGTGAGGGCAATCCGTACCTGTTTGACCCGTACCTGGGGCTCCCGATCCCCGGACCCGGTGGAATCAAGCTCAGCGGGTCCGGGCCGTTGGACGTACAGCCGGCCACCTTGGCGCAGGTCCTGGACGACGAGCGCCTCCTGCGGCAGATGGACTTGGGCGGTGGGCGTCCTTACTGGGTTAAGGCGTCGGAACTGAAGAAGGTCGTGGCCTTCGCGGAGGGATCGCCGCCCTATCTCGCGCAGCGGATGCGGCTGATCGAATCCGGGGTGGCGGGCGAGGATCGCGCCGTCCTTTCGGCGGCCCCCGCCGAGCAGGCCAAGCGGTTGAAGGCATCCCGCGGGATCACCGAGGTCCGCCTCTGGCCCCGGCCCTACGAGACGCTGTTCCAACGGACCCGAATCGGCGACCAGGGCTTCCGGCAGGTCGGAGCCGCCCTCCAGCAGGTCTCCTCGGGGGCACTGTGGAAGGGGCGCGTGCGCCACTTGGAGGGGAAGTTCACCGGCGACCGCAACGCCGTTCAGTTTTACGGCAAGGCACGTCCCTCAGACCTCGAAATCCTGAGTCTGTCGGCCGCTGCCGCGAAAGTGCAGGAAGGCCGGCGGGGCAAGCCCGCGGCATCACGGGAAGCGGAACTGCTGGCGGCGTCGATCGCCAACCGGAGGGCCACCGCCGTGCTGGCTAAGCAGAACGCCAGCTACTGGCTGGGGCTGGCGGCCTTTGAGCAGGGCAACTACCCCATGGCAATCGACTATTTCACCACGAAGACTCTCGATCCCTACCCCGATGGCCCCTGGACGGCCGGGACAAGATACAACCTCGGTAGGGTCTACGAGGCACAGAAGAACTACCCGCGGGCAATCGAGCACTACCGCGGCAACACCCGGTCCGCCCAGTCCGTCGGTGAACAGTTGCGGGCCCAATGGCTGGAGAAGCTGACCGTGGTCGAGCTGCCCGGGCTCCCCGGCTTGCCGGGGGAGAAGCAAGGGGCCGATAAGGAACGCCCATCGAAGAAAGGACCGGCCAAGAAGGAGAAGGCGGCCCTTCCTGACCTGCCCCCCCTCCCCGGACTCCCTGAGGAGAAGGAATCCTCCAAAAAGCCCGAGAAGGGGAAGTCGACTTGACCATGGATGTGTGCCACGGCTTGGAGGAACGACAGCCGTGCTTGAGGTGCCAGCGAGCACGGCTTCTGCGAAGCCGTGGCACACTGAGTCACGTTCTTCCGGGTCGATGAATATCCGGGCTGGGGCCCTCCGGCGGGCAGGACAGGTCCCCTTGCACTCTTTAGGAGGATGCGATAGGATTTTTCGTTGGAACTGAACTGCAAGAGCACGGCTTCGATCTGGATTCCCCGACGTGTGAACGCCTGGGCAAGGAAAGACGGAAAATGAAAGACGGAATTCATCCCAAATACGTCGAGACCAAGGTCACCTGCGGCTGCGGCAACACTTTCATGACCCGCAGCACCAAGCCCGAGCTCCGGGTGGACATCTGCAATGCCTGCCACCCGTTTTACACGGGCAAGCTGAAATACGTGGACACGGCAGGCCGGATCGAGCGGTTCCGGACGAAGTTTGCCGCCGCCGGCTATCTCAGCGTCCAGCGCACCAAGGAGAAGCCGCCGGAGCCTGCGACGAACGAGGAAGGATAAGCGGCGACGGCAACGGCCATGCGCAAGCTTCTCGAAGAGAGACTCTCCCGCTTTGAAAATTTGGAGCGGCAGCTCCTCGATCCGGAGGTGCTGGCCGTGCCGGCGCGGCTGTCGGCCGTCGCCCGGGAGCACGGCGCGTTGGCCAAGGTGGCCACCAAGTATCGCCGCTTCAAGCAGCTCAACGCGCAGATCACGGAGGCCGCCCAGATGGCCCGCGGCAGCGATCCCGACATGCGCGAGCTGGCCGAGGGGGAGCTTCCCAAGCTCAAGGAAGACCGGGAGAAGCTGTGGGCGGAGTTCTTGGACCTGACGATCGGCGGCGAAGACGCCGGCCGCAACCGTTGCGTGCTGGAAATCCGCGCGGGGACCGGCGGCGACGAGGCCGCGCTGTTCGCCCGCGACCTCTACGAGATGTACCGCCATTATGCGGAGGACCGCGGTTGGAAGGTGGAAATCCTCAGCATGAATCCCACCGAGCTCGGCGGGTTCAAGGAAATCTACCTCGGCATCGAGGGCGAAGGCTGCTACGCGCAGTTGCAGTTCGAGAGCGGCGTACACCGCGTCCAGCGCGTCCCCGAGACCGAGGCCAAAGGGCGGATCCACACCTCGGCCGCCACCGTGGCGGTGCTCCCCGAGCCGGAAGACGTGGAAATCGAGCTCCGGCCCGACGATTACCGGGTGGACCGCTTTTCCGCCAGCGGCCCCGGCGGGCAGCACGTCAACAAGACGGCCTCCGCCATCCGCCTGACCCACTTCGCCTCCGGCATCGTCGTCAGTTGCCAGGACGAAAAGAGTCAGCACAAGAACCTCGCCAGGGCCCTGCGCGTCCTCAAGACCCGGCTCTATGAGAGCAAGCGCAAGCAAGAGCAGGACAAACGGGCCAGCCAGCGGAAGAGCAAGATCGGCTCGGGCGACCGGAGCGAGAAGATCCGCACCTACAACTTCCCCGAAAACCGAGTGACCGACCACCGCATCAACCTGACCCTCTACCAACTCGGCAACATCATCGCCGGGCGCCTCGACCCGGTGCTCGACGCGATCAAGGAATTCCAGCGGCAGGAACTCCGCGAGGAGTTCGGCACCGTGGACTGAACGCCTCATGGCCGAATCCCAAGCGTGGACCGTCGGCCGCCTGCTCCAGTGGACGGCCGACTACCTGAAGCGCCACGGCGCCGACAGCCCGCGCCTCGACGCCGAGGTCCTCCTGGCCGAGACCCTTCATCGTTCGCGGATCGCGCTGTACACGTCGTTTGATGAGGTGCCGGGCGAGGAGGTCCGGGCGGCCTTCCGCGAGCTGGTGCGGCGCCGGGCGGAGGGGACGCCGGTCGCTTATCTGGTCGGCCACCGCGAGTTCTTTTCCCTCGACTTTCGGGTGACGCAGGACGTCTTGATCCCGCGCCCGGAGACCGAGTTCCTGGTGATGACCCTGATCGAGCTGGCCCGGCAGCAGGACCGCCAGCCGGTCACGATTTGCGACGTGGGCACGGGGAGCGGGATCATTGCCGTAGCCGCGGCCAAGCACCTCCCCAACAGCCGCGTGACGGCGATCGACGTGAGCCCGGCGGCCCTGGCCGTCGCCCGCGGGAACGCAGAGATCCACGGGGTGCTGGACCGGATCGACTTTGTCCAAAGCAATCTGTTGGCCGGCGTGCCCAAGGAGCGGCGCTTTGATTTCGTGGTCAGCAACCCGCCCTACGTGAGCGAGGCGGAGCTTGGCAGGCTGGCCCCGGAAGTTCGCCGCTTCGAGCCCCGCGTGGCCCTGGTCGCGGGGCAGCGCGGCACCGAGGTGATCGAGGCCCTGCTGGGGCAGGCCGCGGACCGGATCCCCCCCGGCGGGCACGTCCTCCTGGAAATCAGCCCCATAATCCACGACGCGGTCCAGGCCCTCCTGGCGGCCAACGACCGTTTCCAGCCCGGCCCCACCATCAAAGACCTCGGCCGCCAGCCGCGCGTGGTCCAGGCGAGAAGAAGGGACGAGGGATGACGGGCGAGCGACGAATGACCAATGACCAAGGCCCAATGTCCAAAGGAATATGACAGCCTTGCTTATTGGTCATTGAACCTTGGTCCTTGGGCCTTGGCCATCTGAACCCTGAACCCTGCCATGGACTTCACCCCTTCGGTCTACGAACATGCCGCGTTGCTGATCGGCCGGACGCCCTGGGACGTGTCGCGGGACGGGGAGTTGCTCTTTGCCGCCCACGCGGAGGCGTATCGCCGGTACGGGCATCGGCCGATCATCGTGGGGATCGACATCTACAACCTCGAAGCAGAGGCCTACGGCGGCAAGATCGACAGGCCCCACGGCGTCGGCATCCCGGCGGTCACCAGGCCGATTTGCGGGTCGGCCGCCGCGCTGTGCCGGCTGCCGCCTCTGGAGCCCGGGCGCGCCGGCCGCATCCCGATGGTGATCGAAGCCGGGCGGCGCCTGAGGCTGGAGTTCCCCGAGGCCGACGTCCGCGTCCCGCTGAGCGGACCGTTTTCCATCGCCAGCAGCCTGGTGGGGTTGGACGCGCTTCTCTGCGAGGTCCTGACTGAGCCGGACGCAGTAGCGGCAGGGCTGGCGGCGCTGGTCGCAGGGCAGGTGGCCTTCTGCCAAGCGATCCAGGCGGCGGGCCTGGACATCGCGTTCTTCGAGTCGGCCGCAGCCCCGCCGCTTCTGTCTCCCGCGGCCTTCCGCAGCGTGGAACTGCCCGCGTTGAAGGAGATTATCCATCGCACCGCCGCGGTGGTGGGCCACGGCGTTCCCTGCATCCTCGGCGGGGACACCACTCCCATTCTCGACGCGATCCTCGAAACCGGCACCGATTACGTGATCTGTCCCAGCGAGACCGACCAACGGGCCTTCATGGAGTCGATCTGGCCCCGCGCCGGCGTCCGTGTCCGGGCAAACATGTCCCCCCGAGTGCTGGTCCGTGGCACCTGGAAGGAGATTCGCCGCGAGGTGGATCGGGTCGTGGGCCTTTTGGCAGGGCGGAAGAACGTCTGCCTGGGAACCGGAGCGCTCCCTTTTGAGACACCCCCGGAGAATGTCCTCGGCGTTCAGGAGTACTGTGCCTGGCTCCCCGGGTGATGGGGAAGGGCCCGGGAAACAATGAGTTGGGCAAAGGAAGCCTAAGGACCTCTCCATTTGCGTCACTTTCTCACTTGCCCTCCCAAGATCATGGAAGCTCCTTTAGAATACGGCGCGGGGACCGGCGAATTACCTGCCGTCTCGGTTCCGACGGGGCTGCCGGACGAAACGAGACTGGATCCTCAGAACCTGGGACCGCGACCCTCTGGAGGTAACCCCTTTGACCGAGCCGGCCAAGCAAAACCCCCAAACTACGATCCCGCTGAAGGACCCCGCTCTGGCGGCGTTTCTGGCATGGCTTATGCCTGGGCTGGGGCACCTTTACCAGGGCCGCACGGCCAAGGCGATCCTGTACTTCGTCTGTCTGACGGGGACGTTCGCGTACGGGTGTTACCTCGGCGGCAACCGGGAGTTGGGCTGGGGCCGCGTGGTGTACATGGCGTGGCGCGAGGACGACGCCCGGTTGCCCTACATCTGTCAGGTTGGGATCGGACTGCCTGCCCTGCCGGCCTTGGTCCAGGCGAACCGGGCCCGCAATCAGAAGGACCTCGACGGCGGACTCCTATGGGGCGGGTTTGAGGCCCCTCCGTTGGCCACGATTCCCGCGGAGGAGAAGACCGCCGACAAGGAAAGGGCACGCCAACTCCAGGCGCAAAGGACCCAAAGGCATCAGTTCACGCTGGACGAAATCTGCAAGTCGCTCGGCCGGTACTTTGAATTGGGGACGGTATACACCATGATCGCCGGGTTGTTGAACATCCTCGCGATCTACGATGCCTGGGGCGGCCCAATCCTGCCGGAAGCGAAGAAGGAGAAGGACGATGACGAGGACCAAAAGGCCGATGCGGATGGCGACGACGGCTCGGCGCCCGCCAAGTCCGGGTGAGATCGGGGCTAGGGACTGGGGACTGGGGATTAGGGACTGGCGCGTCGACATCCATTGGTCCGCGTGATGTTGTCCTCCGCTCAACTAGCTTGCTTTCCCCAAGCCATTCCTGAACCCTGAACGGCCAAGTGTCAGCAATTCTAGGTCAGTTCGAGTGCAATTGACATGATGTCTTTTCAGCGGGCACGGCCAGTTTCCGGATCGATACCAGCGGACCAAGTACCGGTGCCTCTTCTCTGTTCGTGCCTCTTTCTCCCGGACGAAACAGAGAAGAGGCACCGGTACTTCTACGCGCAAGACGGCGCTGCTTTCCCTGAGAGCACGCTTTGTTCGCTTCGTATACTGCCCTCCGAGATGACCGACAATTGCTGGCACTTGGCCCCCGAACCCTGAACCCTGTTCCCTGCTCCCCATGTTTCGCGTTGCCCGCCAAATCGACTTCTGCTACGGCCACCGCCTGCTGAATTACGCGGGGAAGTGCCGGCACTTGCACGGCCACAACGGCAAGGTGCTCATCACCATCGAGGCGCCGGGGCTCGACCAGCGGGGAATGGTGCTCGATTTCGGCGACATCAAGCAGGCCCTGAGCCGCTGGATCGATGATACGCTGGACCACCGGATGATCCTGCACCGCGACGATCCGGCGGCCCCGCTCCTTGCGCAACTCGGCGAGCCGCTCTATCTGATGGATGCCAATCCCACGGCGGAGAACCTCGCCCGGCTGATCTTTGAGCAGACCGCCCGTCTCGGGTTTCCCGTGGTGGAAGTGCGGCTGTGGGAAACCCCCAACTGCGTGGCGATCTACGCACAGTCGAGAGCCGAGAGCTGAGAGTTGAGAGCTGAGAGCTGACCGCCTACTGCCAAGAAACATTACAGTCCGGGTGGCCCACCGAAGTGGGCCTTTCCCGGACTGTTTCCCCCCCTGGGAACGTGCTGAACAGGCACCTTGTCTCAAAACCCGGGTGTCTTGGCTTACTGATGTCCTCCCCTGCCCAGTACGCTTCAGGCGGTCGCGATGAAGGTCGCTTTCCCGGGCGGCTGGAGAGTCGCCACGAGCGACGTTTGTGGTATCGACCGGTCGCGGCGTGCCACTTTGGCAATCTTTGCCGGTTAGACCGGATTCTCCTTATCAAGTTTGCCGGTTAGGCCGATTTTGAGGGTGACCCCGGCGGTCTTGGCCTCTGGCCTGCCTGGGGCAAGTTCGCACTCTCGCCCCGGATGGGTGGCCGGGGCAAGGCGAAGCGGTGCCCCGGGCCATTCGACAGGGGCCTCGCTACCCTCAGTCCTCAGCCACCCGACACAGCATCACCTCCCCTCAGTCGGCAGTGCAAGGGTAATCACCGTGAGCAGAATGCAACGCCTCTTCGAGACGGCGACCCGTTCCCCTCTTGTCTGGGGATCGATGGCCGGGGCCGGGTTCTTCGCACTAGTCCATGGGGGCGCCCTGGGTAGCTACTTTTTCCAACGCTACTGCGCAGGCCACCCGGTCGAGTACGTGGAAACGATGCTCTTCTTCGTGGGACTGGCGGCGCTGGCCATCAAGGCCCTGGACGTGGCCGCGCAGTCGAGAGGGCTTGGCAGGACGCTCTTGGACCCCATTCCCCGGGATGGCCAATCGCCCGCGGACTGCCCCTTGCTCCTGGCACGGCTCCAACGCGTGCCCGAGGCAGCCCGAGACGACTACCTGCTGCGCCGCATCCGCGACGGTCTGGAGTCAATCCGCCGTCTCGGCTCCGCCGAAAACCTGGAGGAACGCCTCAAGCACCTGGCCGACCTGGATGCGGAACGGGCGCATGCCAGCTTCGGGCTATTGCGGCTGATCGTTTGGGCCATTCCCATCCTCGGCTTCCTGGGCACGGTGATCGGCATCACCATGGCCATCGCCAGCCTCAAGCCCAGCGCCCTGGAGGAATCCATGGTCGAGGTGACCGCCGGCTTGGGGGTGGCCTTCGACACCACGGCCCTGGCGTTGGCCTTGTCGATCATCCTGATGTTCGTTCAGTTCTACGTGGACCGGGCCGAGGGCGGACTCCTGGCCGAGGTGGACGCCCGGGTCCAGGCCGAGCTGATCGGCCGGTTCCGGGAAGTCTCCGCCGATCCGGACACGCAGGTGGCCGCCATGCGGCGCATGAGCCAGACGATGATCCAGTCGATGGAGGAAACCGTGCGCCGCCAGGCCGAGCTGTGGCGGTCCGCCGCCGAACAGAACCAGCAGCATTGGGGCGAGGTCCAAACCACTCTCGTCCGGGCCGCGGAAAACCTGGCGGCGGTGCAGCATGCGCTGGTGCAGAAGGCGGAGGTCCTCACCCGGGCGGTCGACGCCGCCTCGTGCGTGGCCGGCCTCCAGGAGACGCTCAACCGCAACCTGGCGGCGCTGGCCGGGTCAAAGCACTTCGAGGACACCGTGATGAGCCTGGCGGCGGCCATCCATCTGCTCAACACCCGGCTTGGAGAACTCCCCGCCAGGACCCCGGTCGTACACCTGGAATCGGCCCGGCGCAAGGGACAGGCCGCATGAGTGGCTCCGCTGCCAGTGCCCGTCGCAGCCGTCAAAGCGGCAATCCCGTGGCGCTGTTCCCATTTCTGGCGGTGCTGGTCTGCACCATGGGCGCGCTGATCGTCGTGCTGTTGGTGCTGACGCGGCAGTCGCGGATCCAGGCTGCCCAGGCCGCGACGGCCAAGGCGACCGAGCTGCAGAGCGACCTGGATGCCGCCCGGAAGATCTCCGAGTGGCGGCGTTCCGACATGGCCGCCTCCGGCCAAAGGGCCCAGGCCAAACTGGCGGAGACCCGGCTCCAACTGGCACACGTCGAGGAGCACTCCCGGCAACTGCGGGAGCAGCTCGCCCAGCTCGACGCCCAATGGAAGGAACTCCAGCAGCTTAAGTCGCAGACCGGCCGGCGCCAGGACGACCTCGCCGCCGAGCGGGCCCGGTTGGCCGCCCAGATCGCCGAGGCCGACCGCCGGCTGGCCCGGGCCGAGAAGGACGTTCGGGAGCGTCCCAAGTCCTATGCCATTGTTCCCTATGAGGGGCCCAGCGGCACCCGGCGCCGCCCGCTCTACGTCGAGTGCCGCCACGATGCCATCGTCCTGCAACCGGAAGGCATTGTGTTGCGGGAGTCCGATTTCCCCGATCCGCTGGGCCCCGGAAATCCCCTGGACACCGCCCTCCGCGCCGCGCGGGAGTCGCTCTTGGCCCAAAAGGAGATCCGGGGCGACGGCTCCGACGAGCCGTATCCGCTGCTCCTGGTGCGGCCGGGCGGCACGGTCGCCTATTACGTTGCCCGCCAGGCGTTGAAATCCTGGCGGTCCGAGATCGGATACGAGTTGATCGGCGAGGACTGGAAGCTGGAGTTCCCGCAGCCCAATGCCCAGGTGGCGCAGTCGGTGCAAGAGGCGGTGGAGCTGGCGCGTGGGGAACAGCGGCAGAAGGCCGTGCTGGCCGCGCTGGTCTCGGCCGCCCGCCCGCGGACGACCTACCGCGCTGCCCCGCGGGGTGGCTTGATCCGCGAAGGGGGACCGGACGAGGAGGAGGAAGACGACCCCTCTTCCCATGGCGGCAAATCCGCCGCCTTGTTTGGCTTCGGCTTTCGCGACGGCGCGCAAGGCGGCCCCGCGCGGGCTGCGCAGCCTTCTTCCGCGTCGCCGGCCGGGAGAGCCGCCACACTCGGACCCACGGACGGCGATCCCAAATCGGCGTCCAAGGCGGGCCAACCGCTGCGCCCCGGCGAGTGGATCCCGTTGGAGGACTCGCCAGAGCCGAAGGCCTCGAAGAAAGAAAAACGCAAGGACCCGGAGAAGGACGAGCCCTCTTCCAAAGCCAAGAGTCTGGCGGCAAACCGTGGGCGAAATTGGGGGCTGCCTGATGCCGCCCGCGGATCGGCTGCCATCACCCGGCCCATTCGCGTGGACTGCTTCCCCGATCAGTTGGTGATCCTCGCGGAGCCGGGCGCGGGCCGCAGCCAAGCGATTCCACTGGGCGCCCGCACCGAGGCTTCGATCGACTCCTTTATCTCCGCCGTCTGGGAGCACCTGAAGGCCTGGGGAATCGCCGGCCGGGGGATGTACTGGCGGCCCATGCTCAGAGTCGGCGTTGCCCCGGGCGCGGAAGGGCGCTACCTGGAACTGAAGGCCCTGCTCCAGGACAGCGGATTGCAGGTGGAGCGGAGGGAAGGGAGGAGGGATGAATGATGAAGGATGAAGGATGAGTGGCCAAGTGTCAGTAATTCGAGGTCACTCCCGATGCGAAATTGGAGGCTCAGTGCCAGAAGTTCCGGGAAGGCACGATGCATCAACCTCAACCCAAGGAAGTACCGGTGCCTCTTCTCTGTTCATGCGTGTTTTCCAGGGCGAAACAGAGAAGGCACCGGTACTTCCGTAGGGAAAACGCCGCCACTGGTCGTCGAGAACCTACCCAACTTCGTTTCGGAAAGCATCATTCAGGGTGACCTCGAATTACTGACCCCTGACCCCTGACCCCTGAACCCTGAACCCTAGCTCCATGTCCCGCGCGGATACACAACTGTCCAGTGCCGTAGGCCACGACTCCTTCTTGGACGTGGTCACGAACATGGTGGGGATTCTGATCGTCCTGGTGATGGTGGTCGGAATGCGGATCAAGAACGCGCCGGTCCAGTTCACGCCCAACACGCAGATGCTCGAAGCGCACGCGGCCGTCGAAAAGGATCGGGCCGCCGAAAGCTCCCTGCACCGCGAAGTGATGGAGACCGCGCGGCAGATCGAGAACCTCGCCGGCCAGGCGGTGCTGCGGAGCCGCGAAAGGGACCTCTTGGCCACCATGGCTGCCGCGTCGGAACATGAGATCCGTTCGCAGCGGGAAGCACTCGACGCCGGCGCGAAAGCGGACTTCGACGCCGCCCGGGATCTCGCCGAGTCCCGCCGCCGGCTCGATCGCCTCAAGCAGGCGGAAAACGCCGCGCGCCACTCCGCGCCCGAGCCGGAAGTGATCCGGAACTATCCAACGCCGCTGGCCAAGATGGCCGTCGGGGACGAGGCCCACTTTCAGCTCCGCGGCGGCCGCCTGGCGCACGTCCCGGTGGAGAAGCTGCTGCTGTTGGCCAGGTCGGACGCCAAGGCCAAGGCCGACAAGCTCTTCGGCGAGAAACGGCTCCCCGAGTTCACGGAAACCGTCGGACCCGAAGGCGGCTTCCGCTTCCGCTACACGGCCACGCGGGAAGACAAAACCGAGCGCACGCCCAACGGCCTGGCGCGGGTCGCGTACTTGGCGATCACGCGGTGGACCGTGATTCCGGTCTCCGACGAACTCGGCGAGCCGGTGGAAGCGGCGTTGTCTCCCAGCTCGGAGTTCCGCAAAATCTTGGGCAGCCTCCGTCCGGGCGACGTGACGGTGACCATCTGGGTCTATCAGGAGAGCTTCGAGTCGTTTCGCCGGATCCGCGGCGAACTCTACCGCCTGGGCTTCCCCACGGCCGCGCGGCCTCTGCCAGACGGGGTCGTGATCGGCGGCTCCCCCAAAGGGACCAAGTCTGAGACCGAGTGATCTCCATGTTACCCATCTTGTGCAATCGACAAAACTTGGACAGAAGTCAAGATCCGCATCATTCCTACCGATAGATTCTCTTGCCTAGGGCTGGCAGCTTTGCGCCTGCGCCGTGCCCCGCCCAGGTGAGCTCCTGCGGTGAGGATCCCGAGGATGAGAGCCTACAAGCCGATCGATACTGGTCAAGTGGGTGATGTAAGGACGCAGCCGAAGAGGGTTACTCGCCGGCCGCAGTCGTCCGGACCCATCGAGGAGTCTGTAGTTCCGTCGGAACCGTCTGAGGTGCTGGCGAGGATCCCCAATTTGGCGGATGTACGCTCAGAGCCCCACTCGGACGACGAGACCGGCCTTGGCGGCGGGGGTCGTCGAGGTTCTCGCTTGTCGCTCAAGATTCTCGGAGCGGGGATCATCGTCCTGTTGCTGGTGGCGGCAAAGCCGCTCGTTTGGCCCCTGGTATTCGACAACAAGAGTCCCACGACGACAAACACGGACCAGTCGTCCCGCTGGCCAACGGCTAAGGAATCCGGCGGCGCCATCACTCCGAAATGGGACGAAACGGGCGCCGATTCCCCCGCGTGGCAGCCCGGCAACGTGACGGCGGGCAAAGCCCAGCGCGTCGAACCGACGTCCGAGGCGCTACCAGGTCCTTCCAGCGCGTGGGATATTCCGGTCAGCCCACCGGCCACGCCGGACTCCATGCCCTGGCGCGCCCAAGCCGCTCAGCCCGCTTCCACAGAACCCCCGGATTGGCCGGCGCCGAATCCCGATCGTGCGCTGCCGTCGAACCCGCGGCGGTATCCCACCACGGCCGGCAGCCAGTACGGACCGTCGTACCGCACGGCGACGCGTCCCCAGTTCAGCGGCGAGCCGCGACTGCCGGCCCGCGACGATCCGCGCGGGGATTCGATCAATGCGCCGTCCTTGGGCGGCTACCCGCGGTTCACCAATCCCGACGTCCGCCAAGACCGATTGCCCCGGAGCGAACCTCCGCGGAATCCGCAGGCGCCAAGATACCACTATCCTTCCACGGATCGACCTGGTCAGCAGCCCGCCGCGGAGTCCTCGCCGTGGCCGTCTTGGGGTCCGGACCCCGGGTCCGGGGATGCCGGCGCCGCTGCGGATCCCGGCGCAGCCCGACTGGAAGGTTATATCGAAAGGCCCAACGCCCGAGCCACGTATGAGCGCACTCGACCAAGCGTTTATTAAGGCCTACGTGCGGAATGATGCCGCGCCGATGGCGACCGTCTTCGAATCCGCCCGGCCGGTGCAACTGGCGGAGGCCCTGAGCGAGCAGGCTTCCGGGGGCCTCCCTGGGAAGACGCCCTCGGAAAGCGTGCCGCGTCGCCTGGTCGATGGGCCGGTGGAGCCTGCGGGAAAGGGCACGGCAAGGCCATTGAGAGAGACGGCCATGGAATCTTTAGCCAAGACCTCGACGGGACCCTCAAAAAAACGGTCGGCGGAGTGCCAAAGAAAGCCACCGGCAGAATCATCGCGAAGGAAGACCCGGGGCCGCAGCGGCGGAGCCGCCAAGCGCGGCGCTGGCCATCGCGAGACCGCTCCACGGGGGGCGGCCAGCCCGGCTGTTGCCAAGGCCGATGCCGCGAAGCAGGATGCCGCCGAAGCGGACCGCCCGCCGGGAAGTGCCAGACCGGGCGCTCCCGTCACGCAGGCGCGAAGCACACCCTCGGCCAGTGTTTCGGCGGAGACGCTGTTCTCCTCCGCGGCCCCCGCCGAGACCACGCCAGCCAAAGGAGAGCTGATTGTGGCGAAGGCCGCGGAGCGGTCTGGGCCGCAGCCGCCGGGGCTCTCCGATCTTCAGCCCGATTCGCCGCTCGGCCTGCACCAGCAACCGCGGCCGTCCCTCGGTTTGCACGTGGAGGGGGACGGCCCCGTCGACGACGAGCCGCCGCAGGCCGGCATCTTCCGCCCCATGCTCGAGGTGGACCGGTTCATGTGGCCCACGGTGGTGGGCCGGCTGGACGCGGGGGCGGGGAGTCCCTTGGAGCCCTTGGCCGAGGCCTTGATCCGCGGCGCACGCCAGGATTGGAAAGTCGTCGCCATGGCGGGGTGCCGCCGCGGCGACGGCTGCACCACCCTGGTCCTGGCAGCCGCCCGGCGTCTGGCCCGGGAAGGGCTGCGGGTGGCGCTGGTGGACGCCGATTTCGAGCATCCGCGGCTGGCTAAACGTTTGGGGCTTGCGCCGGCGTGCGGCTGGGAAGAGGTCCTTTGCGGCCGCTTGCCGTTGGCCGAGGCGGCCATCGAGTCGCTTCACGACCGCCTGGTCCTCCTGCCCGTCTGCGAGTCGCCCTCGGGCCCGGAGCAGGCTTCCGGAGAGCCTTGGGATGCGGCGGCCGCCATCGGCGTGCTCCGCGAGCGTTACGATTTGGTTTTGCTCGATCTGGGCCGCTTATACAAACGGAGCAAGACCGGGATCGGGCTGTTCGATTCCGCCGGGCGCTGGATCGACGCCGCGGTGCTGGTCCACAACGTCCGCTCCACGTCGCAGATCGAGTTTACCCAGGCAAAGCAGCGGCTCAGTGCCGCCGGCATCCCCGAGATCCTGGTGGTCGAGAATTTCGTCTAGGACGCCGGTCCTACTGCGAGTCTCCCCCATGTACGAATCTTACTGGAAGCTCCAACAGCAACCGTTTGCCAGCGGCTGCGATCCCCGCTTCTACTACCCGGGCGAGTCGCACCAGGCCGCCCTGCTGAAACTGCGTTACGCCGTCGAAAACGGCTGCGGCGGGGCGCTTCTGGCCGGCCCATCGGGCTCCGGAAAGACGCTCATCGTTGCGATGCTGCGTTCGGTGCTCGCCGAGCGGTTTTCTCCGGTCGTCCACCTGGTCTTCCCCGAGATGTCCACGGAATCGCTCTTGGGTTGCCTCGCCGAGGAGTTGGACAGGGCGGCCGACCCCGCCAGTGTCCAGAGCGTCCACCACAGCGTGCGGCGGATCGAGCGGTTCCTGGCCGAAAACGCCAAGCAGGGGAAGCACGCCGTGGCGATCATCGACGAGGCCCACCTGATCGAGTCCGGCCGGACTTGGGAGGCCCTGCGGCTGTTGTTGAACTTCGAGGCGGAAGGCCGCCCTGCGATGACCCTCCTGGTCGTGGGCCAGCCCGGGATTTTGCCCATCCTGGACCGCATGCCGCAGCTCGAAGAGCGGCTGGGCGTAAAGTGCCTGCTGCGGCCGCTGGCGCCGAAGGAAACCGCCGAGTACGTCCAGCACCGCCTCTCCGTGGCCGGGGCGACACAGACGTGCTTCGAGCCCGAGGCCCTGGACACGCTCCACCAGCTCACCCACGGCATTCCGCGGCGGATCAACCGCCTCTGCGACCTCGCCCTGCTGGTCGGCTACGCCGAGCAGCGCCCCTCGATTTCCGGCGAGCAGTTCGAAGCGGTCTGCCAAGAGCTGATCACCGTCGCGCCGGAATAGCGGAGCCGGGCCGGGCCGGCCCGGAAGAGTCGGCAAAGGGCAATTTGCGGCCTATTAAAGCCCACGGGCTGCAACCCGTGGGCCTTTGTAATTCCCCCATTCCCCGACCCGCGACCAGTGCAAAGTGACCAGTGAAAAATGCCAAGTGCAAAATGACGAGAGAATGCTCCCCCGCCACTTTGCACTTTGCACTTCTCACTTTTCACTTCTCACTCGGCACAGCCACCCGACCGCTGGGCGCATCCCTCGCGGCCAGATCCTGACCCTTATCCCCAATCCCTAATCCCCAATCCCTTTCCCCACCCCTCCCGTTGCAGCCCGCACTCTCCTGGTGTTACGATTGGCAGCACGGCGGTAAAACAGCCAACCGTTTTCCTCTTGCCAATCGTGGAGGGGGTCTGATGAGATGCCTGCCAGTCGCGGTCCGTTGGCTCGTGGTTCTCGGGGTTTTCTGTGGGGTCGTTGTCGCACGGTCAGCCGTCGCTGCGGAGCCGGCCGGTGAAAAGGGCAAGGCGGCGTCCAAGCCCCAAAGGCCCTGGGTGGTCTACATCCTCCCGCACTCGCACGTGGACATCGGCTACACGCACGTGCAGACCGATGTCGAAAAGCTCCAGTGGAAGTATCTCGACGAGGCGATCGCCCTGGCGCGCAAGACCGCCGACTATCCGCCTGGGGCCCGCTTCAAGTGGAATAGCGAGGTCCTTTGGGCGGTGGATAGCTATCTCAAGCAAGCCACGCCCCAGAAACGCGACGAGTTCATCGCGGCGGTCAAGGCGGGCCAGGTCCATCTCGACGCCCTCTACGGCAACGAGCTGACCGGCCTGTGCCGGCCGGAGGAACTCTTCCGCCTACTGGACTGCGCCCGGCGGATATCGAAGCAGTACGGCGTGACCATCGACGCGGCGATGATCAGCGACGTGCCCGGCTGGACCTGGGGCATCGTTCCCGCTCTGGCCCAAAACGGCGTGAAGTACTTCTCGATGGGCCCCAACCACGTGCACCGCATCGGCTACACGCTGGAGCAGTGGGGCGACCGGCCGTTCTACTGGGTCTCGCCCTCGGGCCAGGAGAAGGTGCTTTGCTGGGTGGCCGGCAAGGGGTATTCGTGGTTTCATCCCGGGCTTCAGGCCAAGATCACCAAGATGAAGCCGGACGCCCTGTTCAAGTACTTGGAGCAATTGGAGGCGGCGAAGTTTCCCTACGACATGGTGCAGCTCCGCTACAGCATCGGCGGCGACAACGGCCCGCCCGACCCCGAGCTGCCCGATTTCGTCAAGAAATGGAACGCCGAGCACGCCTGGCCGAAGCTGGTGGTCGCCACCACGAGCGAGCTGTTCCACGAATTCGAGCGCCGCTACGGCGACAAGATCCCCCAGGCCCGCGGCGACTTCACGCCCTACTGGGAAGACGGCGCCGGCTCGTCGGCCGCCGAGACCGCGCTGGCCCGCGGGGCGTCCGAGAACCTCGTCCAGGCCGAAACGCTCTTTGCCATGCTGAACCCGCGGGCGTACCCCGCGGCGGAGTTCTCCAGGGCGTGGCGAAGCGTGCTCCTTTATAACGAGCACACCTGGGGCGCGCATTGCAGCATTAGCCAGCCCGACAGCGATTTTACTAAGGCTCAGTGGCGGATTAAGCAAGCATTCGCCATGGACGCCCAGCGCCAGTCGCTGGAGCTTCGTGAAGCGGCCACCGCAACCCGCCGCCGTGAGCTCGCGCCTGTGGCTGCGGCGGAGGCCTTCAACACGTGTTCATGGCCCCGGACCGCGTTGGTCAGCACTCCGTTAAACGTTGATACCACGGGAGCCATCGTCAGAGACGCCGAAGGGCGCACCGTGCCTTCGCAGCGGCTTCCCAAGGGGCCTTTGTTTTTCGTGGCGAGGGACGTGCCGCCGCTTGGGGTCAAGCGGTTCTTCTTCCATCCGGGCGAGCCCACTCCATCGGGCGCTGCCCTCGCCGAAGGTCTCACGGTGCGGAATCAGCGCGTACGAGTTACGATCGATGGGAAAACGGGGGACATCGCCAGTCTCACCGCCGGGGGGATTCCCGAGGACCTGGTACGCCGCGAGTCGGGCCGCGGACTGAACGAGTTCCTGTACGTCGCCGGGCGAGATCCAAAGTCGCCGCAGCGAAGCGGCAAGACGAAAGTCATTGTCGAGGAGCGTGGCCCGCTGATCGCGATGACGCGGATCGAGTCCGACGCCCCAGGTTGCCGTTTGTTTAACCGCAGGATCTGGGTTGTGGACGACCTCGACACCGTTTTCCTTCGCGACGATCTGTATCGCGAACAAGTTCGCAAGCAGGAAGGGGTTCATATCGGCTTCGCGCTGAACGTCCCGGACGGTGTGATGCGGATGGACATTCCTTGGTCGGTAGTCCGGCCGGAAGAGGACCAACTGCCCGGGTCGTGCAAGAACTACTTCAGCGTTGGTCGCTGGGTGGACGTGTCGAATAGTAAGTTCGGCGTCACGGTCGCGATGCCCGACACACCCCTGGTCGAGGTCGGCAAAATCACGATGGATGTGTTGCCGAGCCCCTTCGTCCCCAAGAATTGGATCAAGACGCTCACTCCGTCGCAGACGTTCTACTCCTATGCGATGAACAACTACTGGGAGACGAACTACAAGGCCGACAACGGATCCGGCGCGATCTTGCGCTACGTTCTGCGGCCGCACGGGCGGTTTGATCCGGTGGCGGCGGCCCGGTTCGGCATCGAGCAGAGCCAGCCGCTCGTGGTCGCGCCGGTGAAGCCTGATGCCCCGCCGGTGCGGTCCCTCTTGCGGGTCGAGCCGGAGAGCGTGATGGTCACCTCGCTCAAGCCGAGCGACGACGGCAAGGCCCGGATGCTGCGGCTCCACAACGTCGGCGCCGCCCCGGCCAAGGCCCGGGTGATATGGTCCGAGCCCGCACCCAAGCGGGTCACGATCAGCAGCCCCAAAGAAGAAGATGGCGCCGCGGTCACCGGCCCGATCGAAATGCCGCCGTCCGGGATCGTCACCCTCCGCGCCGCGCTGCCGGATTGAGACGCCAGCGCGGCGACACGTGGCTCGTTCTCTCCGAGACCGAGATTCGCGTCACGGAGTCACGCGACCACGCGGGGTGTTCTTTTCCTGCCCGCCGTCTGAGGCCCGCAGCCGGAAAGCCATCACCCGTCAGCAATCAGCTATCAGCCCCAGGAAAGTGACGGCTGAGTGGCCAAGTGTCAGCACTCGCGGGCCCCCATACGACGATTAAGATGACGAAGTGACAGCATCCGCAGACCCCCCGAACGCGACAAATCCCATGAATGGAAGTATCGGTGCCTCTTCTCTGTTCGTGCCTGAATTGCAGGGGGAACCAGAGAAGAGGCACCGGTACTCGCCTGCTACTTTCATAGCCGAGACTCCGCAGAGAGTTCATCAAAGGGGCCGCGAGTGCTGACACTCGGACGCTGAAAGCTGAAAGCTGAAGACGTGCCCAACCGGCGCCTGAGTCGTGCCGGACGACCCTACCCGAAAACGACGCCCGGAGGTAAAATGGTGGGGTAACAGTTGCCTCAGTGGTTCGGGAGCCGATTTCATGAAAGGGGTCATGCTGGAAGTCCCGCAGTTCGTTCTCGATTGGCGCACCCAGACCGGCGCGGACCAATTCGACGAAATGTGGGAAGGAGTATTGCACATGGTGCCTGCACCGAACGTGTACCATCAGGATTTCCAGTGGGAACTGGAGACCTGGCTGCGTCTCCATTGGGCTCGCCCGCGCAAAGGCAAGGTGTATCATCATGTCAACGTGTCAAGCGTCGGCGGCTGGCCGCACAACTATCGGATCCCCGATCTGGTCCTTCTGACGCCCGCACGGTTCGATATTGACCGGACGGATTACCTGGAAGGTCCGCCGGACGTGGTGGTCGAGATTCGCAGCCCCGGCGACGAGACGGTCGAAAAGATGCCTTTCTACGCCGGCCTCGGCGTGCCCGAGGTGTGGATCATCGATCGCGACACGAAGGCCCCGGAGCTGCACGTCCTGAAGCAAGGGAGCTACGAGAACCAGCCCGCGGCCGAAGGCGGCTGGCTCTCAAGCGATGGGACGGGGATTCGCTTCCGCGCGGAAGCCCCGGATAAGCTTGCCATCGAGATCGCCAGCGACGCGAGCACGCGATGAATTCTCCCCGAAGTTTGAGCCGATAGGACGGGGCAATGGAGCCCTCCAAGGAACTTATCGACCAGTTGTACCGCGAGCAGGTGCTGCGGGCCCGCGCGATGCCGCCGGAGGAGAAGGTGGCGCTGGGGCTGCGGCTTTTTGACCGCTCCTGCCGGATCATGGCCGACGGGATCCGCGACGAGTTCCCGGACGCCGACGAGGCGCGGGTTCAAGAGATTCTCCGCGAGCGTCTGGCCCTTGCCCGCCGTTTGGAGCGAACGCCGTGGCAGACCCGCTGACAAGTGAAGAAGCCGCAGCGGCGGTCATCGACGTGCTTGAGGCCGAGAATGTCCCCTACATGCTGGTCGGATCGTTGGCCACGAACTACTACGGCATTCCCCGAGCCACGCAGGATGCCGATTTCGTCGTACACTTGGAAAAGAGTTCGATTCCTGCGATCGCCAAATGCTTGGGGCCGCGGTTCCGTCTGAACCCTCAGCAGTCCTTCGAGCTGGCGACAGCGACCACGCGGTACGTCCTGCAATTGGTCGGCACGCCCTTTCAGGTTGAACTGTTCCTGTTGAGCGAGGATGAGCACGATCAATCGCGGTTTGCCCGGCGGCGCCGGGTGAAGATGCTGGATGGGCACGTTTGCGTTCCGACTGTCGAGGACGCATTGGTCACGAAGCTTCGGTGGTCTCGTCATGGCGCACGCCCCAAGGACTTGGAGGACGCGCGGAACATGATCGCCGTGCAAGGGAACCGCATCGACTGGGATTATGTGCGAACGTGGTGCGATCGACACGGCACGCGGCAGATGTTGGACGAGCTTCGCCGCTCGATCCCGCCCGCCTGAATGGCTGCCACGGGCCGAGCGCACAGCTCACGGCTGATTGCTGATGGCTGATAGCTGAAAGCGTTTGTCGGATAAGCTCTCAATCCCGCGGCACGTTCGCCTTGAGCTTCTCAATGTAGTTCTCGATCGTGTGATCTTCGATCCCCGCCTGAATGAACTTCTCCAGTCTTCCTTCCGTTCTCTTCCGGGCCGCGAACGTGCTCACGGCCGTCAGCAAGAGGGCCGCGGCGGGCAGCCAATCAGCCACGTGCTTGTCGTGGAGTCTGCCTTGGCCGTCGAGCCACTCCAGGCGGCCGACGTGGCGATAGCGATTGAAGATGCCCGGCAGCGGGAAGTTCGGCACCGGGTCGCGGTGGTTCACGAAGCGGTGGAGCGTTTCTCCGTAATCCTCCGCAAACGCCCGGTCCCCGACGCGAGGCTGGCCAAACGTGTAAGTGGCGTGCGGCTCACACGGGGCTTCCAACCGCTTTGCGGCCAGCGCGGCCAGAGCCCCGCCCAGACTGTGCCCCGCGATCCAGATCCTTTGATGCTCGTCCCGCAGTGTGCGAATGCCAGAGAGCACTTCGTCCCAAAGCGAGTCCAGCGCCCGGGCAAAACCACGGTGGACCTTGCCGCCATAGCCCGGCACTTGCGGGTAGTTCACGTTGGTGATCCAGTCCGTCGGACGGTCCGTGCCGCGAAACACCACCAGCACGGCGTCCTCGTTGGCGGCAACGAAGCCTCGGGTCCAGTCGTCTTCGCCGGCGAAGGTGAGCACGCGCTCCAGCCGCAGTCTAGCGAACCCGGGGTAGTCCTCGGGCGAATCCGCGTAGGCAGCCGCTGCGGCATGAGCCAGATAGAGGGCGTTGGCGACGTGTTCGACGTCCAAAACCAGGGGCTTCATGAGGTGGCGAACTCCTCGCTTGCCTCGGCCAGCACCGTCAGGTTCTCCGGCGGCACGCGGGGCGAAACCGAGCACGCACTACTGAGGATGTAGCCGCTCCCCGGGCTGCCGACCCGGAGGCGGTCGAGGGCGTCGCGGCGAACCTCTTCCCGCGATTTCGCAAGCAGCGTGTTGACCGGATCGATGTTCCCCTTGAAGAAGACCCGCTGGCCAACGCGCCGCTTCGCGTCCTCCAGGTCCACGCTCCCCAGCGGCGGCGGGTCGAGGGTGTCAATGCCGTCCGTGCCCGTGTCGGCGAGCAGTTCCAGCCGGTCGCCGATATCGCCGCAGGTGTGCGTATAGACCGGCACGCCGAACGCGTGAATTCGGCCCACGACCTCCGCTTCATAGGGGAGGACGAACTTCTCGTACTGCCGCGGGGAGATGAAACCGCCGCCGGCAAAGGCCGAGGAAATGAGCACCGCGTCGGCCCCGCGCTGGGCGTAGCGGACGCCCAAGTCCGCCGCCCCTTCCGTGTAGGCGGCGAGGATCGTCCGGCACCTCTCCGGCTCGTCGATCAGGTCCATCAGGGTCTGCTCGTAGCCGAACAATTCCATCAGTTGCGTAAACGGCGAGAAGACCTCCGCGTGTACCGAGACGGTTGGGCCCGCCTGGGCCAGCACCAGTTCCAGAGTGCGGAACAGGTAGTCCGGCCACCAGGCGGAGCGGTCGGCCGCCTGCGGCTGGATGCCGTAATAGAACGGATACTTCAGCCCGCCGACGCAGTGCGGATCGTCGTAGTAGAGCTTCTCCGGATCGACCTGGTTGATCGTTGGCCGGCGCTGGCCCCCCGCAGGGATGTGTTGCACGTTGTCGTCCGCGGGGCACCGGGCCATGTCGCCGTTGCAGAAGAAGACCGTCTGAGAGCCGTCCGCGGCGGTTTCGATTCGATCCACCTCGCGTACCCAATCCCGGCCGCGGCCCGGCAGGTTGATGAGGATGCCATCGAAGCGATACCGCCGCTGGAGGCTCACCAATGCCCGGGCAAACCCCTCGCTGGTGAACCAGAGTTCGGCGGGAGTGAGATCCGTGTTCAACAGATAGTGGCCGATCGCCAACTGGCACATGACTGGGACCCGGTCCACCGGCTGGTGCCGCATCGCCCGTCGGATTCGCTCTTTGCCGTCCATAGAAGGGGTGTATCCTCCGGGTGGTGGGTGCCGCGACCAGGGCCTTGCCTTCCAGTATTGCGACGGGTAGGCTTAACTGAAAGTACCCTGGCAATTTCACTCCGGCAAGGGAGATGTCTGCACCTTGTTTAGCACAACGCACCTTCTCATTGTTGGCGTCATTGTCCTGCTTCTATTTGGGAATCGGCTGCCGTCGGTGATGCGGTCGCTGGGCGGGAGCCTCCGCGAGTTCAAACGCGGCATGGACGACGTGCAGCGCGACGTCCGGCAGAGCATCGCCAGCGCGAAGTCCACCGTGGACGACTCGATGCCCCGTCTCGAAGGTCCGAAGCCGGGCATCGACGAGGCGCAGCACGAGGCGGCCCCGAAGTACGAGGCCGCGTCAAGTTACGAAGCGCCGAAGTACGAACCGCCCCAAGAGAACGCGGCCTCCACGGTCCAGACGCATCAGCCTGGATAAGTCAGACACTAGCCGCTTGCCGCATTCCCTCTGCGTCTCTCGGTGAGATTCTCCGCCACGCGGGGGCCCGCCTCGCCGGTTGGCCCGGAAGGTAGGCTCTCTCCATCTCCCCCAGCGTCTTCTGCTGTCGACCGCGGCGGGTTGGTCGGCGGCTCGTGGTGGTGGCCGAGTGCCGCCAGTTGCCTAATGTACCGGCGGCTGAGGAACAACTCGTGGCCGACCAGCAGGCCCCCGGCGATCACCAAGGGGAAAAGAAGGTAGATCGCCCGGAAGACCACGGCCGCGGCAACCACCGGCCGTCCGAAGTAGGCCACCATGACGTTCTCGAAGACTGCGATCCCGCCCGGCACGTGCGTGAAGGCCGACACGACCCAACCGAGCAGGAACACGCCCAGCGCCCCGAAGTAGCCAAACTTCGCTTGGGCGGCGTCGGGGAGAAGGACGTAGAACACGCCGGCCACGATCATCAGGTCCGCACAGGAGACCGCGATCTGACCGAGCGAAAGCCAGGGTGGCGGAAGCGGCACTTTCCACTTCAAGATCCGCCCCAGGGCGCAAATCGCCAGATAGCCGACCACCAGCGCGATCAGCAGCCAGCCCGCGATCCGCAAGTCGGCCACCGGGAGGCGCTCGACGAGTTTCGCCGGGACAGGGAAATCCGTGGCGAGAAACACGATTCCCGCCAGCAAGCACACGCCCAGCCAAAACGTGACCCCCAAGATGACTACCAGTTGGAGGATTTCCACTCCGGAGAACCTCCACAGCGCGTAGAAGCGGAATCGCACCGATGTGCCCCCCAGGAGCGACCCGAAGTTCAGACTGGCCACGTTCCCTACAAACGAAGCCAACATGAGCCTTTTCGCCGGGAGCGGGTGCTTGAGGTACAGGATCGCCAGATAGTCGTACCCGAACAGGACGACGTAATTCAGCACCGTCAGCCCAATCGCCCAAGCGAAGTCGCGGAGTTTGATGTCTCTCAATCCCTCTGCAAACTGGTCGTATCGAAAGTCCCTCAATTGGACGTACAGTAGCCAGACGGCGGCGACGAAGATCGCCAGGACGATCGACGGTCTGAGGATGCGGAGGAAGCGCTTCATGGACTCTGCTGCGGCGCCGGATGGCAATTGCCTCTGGCTCGATAATCTGTGCGACCAAGGGAGCGACGGTTAGCGGAAGGCCTTTGGAAAAGATACGCCGCGCCAAGCGGAGGCGTAACCCCCTTCATAGGGGCTAGCCCCTCAGCCCGTAGAACCGCACCGCGTTCTCGCCCCAGAGCTTCCGCTGGTCCGCCTCGCTGCGGTTGGCGACGATCTGCCCAAGGGCCTCGACCCACCGGCGAAGCGGCGCCCCCTGCGTGCAGACCGGCCAATCGCTGGCGAACATCACCCGGTCGGGCCCGAAGCAGTCCAGGCAGTGATTGACGATCGGCGCGAGATCGTCCGGGGTCCACTGTTTGGGCACCGTGGCCACGATCCCCGAGATTTTGCAGACCAGGTTCTTGCGTTTGGCCAACTCGTCGATGCTCGCCCGCCAATGATCCACAAAGCGCCGCGCTGCCAGTGCCTTTTCCGTGGATTCCTGCCGCTCCGGGGGGAGGAACATCTTCACGTCGGCATTGCCGCAATGGTCGAGGATGAACCGGGTGTCCGGGCAGAGGCCGACCAGCTTGGCCCCGTCGAGCAGAGCCGCGGGCGGCATGCACAGATCGAAGCTCATCCCCAGCTCGCCAAGGAGCCGGATGCCGTCCAAGAACGGCTTCTCCAGGAAGAACGCCTTCCCCGATTCGGGCCCGGGGAGGATATGGCGGACGCCTTTGATGTAGGGGCTGTCCTTGAATCGGGTGATATATTGGCGGAAGCCGGGCTCGGCCGGCCGGCCGCCAATGACCGCCGCGCAGGTGGGCCATTTCCTCTGCCGGCACAACTCGATGACGTACTCCGCTTCCGCCACCTTGTCGGCCGGATCGACGTCCACCTCCATGTAGACCGACTTGACCACGCCGAGCCCCTCGGTGGCTTCCAGATAGTCCTTCATGACGAAGCTGCGGTTCAGCCGGCCCGCCCCCTTCAGCCATGGCAGCCGGAGCTTGCTGAGGTCCCACAGGTGCTGGTGGGTATCGACGATGGGGATAGCAGGTTCGGCAGCCACGGGCTTTCCCTCCTTAGCCTCAATCCAGCCGGCTCCCGCGCCGCCCAGAACACTCATCCCGGCGGCAACCCGAACCGACTGCTCGACGAATTGGCGGCGATTGACCTTCATGACGTTCCCGGGCCGACACGGCCGCGCATGTTCCCGGGCCGACACGGCCCGGCTCTGAACTCCGTACTCTCGACTCTCAACTCTCAGCTTTCTTCAGCCCGCCTTTTCCCACTGGTCGCGCAAGAAAGCCATCGACTTTGGGATCTCCACCATCGGGTTCCCCTGAACGCCGCACTCGAAGCTGCAATAGTCCTGGTAGCCGATCCACTTCAGTCCGCGGAAGCCGTCCACAAACTGCCGCTCGTCTTGCCCGGGGAGCACGCGGCGCCGCGAGGCCAAATGGACGTGGTGCAGGCAGTTGCCGGCGGAAATGAAGGCCCCCAGGTCGCTGGTCTCCTCGATATACATGTGGTAGAAGTCGCCCATCATGCAAATGCCGGGGCTCTTGGAGTCGCGGCAAATCGAGGCCGCGTCGGCAAGCTGGCGGAGGAAGAAGGCCTCGCCGCGGTTGAGCGGCTCCAGGAGCAAACGGGAGCCGACCTTCACCGCGTACTCGCCCACGGCCGGCAAGGTCTCCTCCAGGATCCTGCGGATCTCCTGGTTGGTCAGCTTCGTCTGGCCGTTGAAGGCGGGGACGTAGATCACGCCGGTGGACTCGAGTTCCGCGGCCGCGGCCAGGACCTTCTTGAGGGCCGCGACGGCCGGGGCCCGCTTCGACTCATTTTCCGAGACGACGTCGCCGTTGATGGAGCCCCAGCAGACCGCGCTGAACTTCAGCCGCGTCCCCTGGATGGCTTCCTTGAAGGTCTTCTCCTTGCCGACGATTTCGCCGGGGAGTTCCACCCCGTCGAAGCCCCACTCCTCCATCCTCTTGATCTTCTCCTGAAGGCTCTTGCCAGGGATGATGCCCAACTGGCTGGAGAGCTTCAGCGCGGCCTTGGCCTTGGCCTCGGGCTCGGCGGCCCGGCCTGCGGACGGAGCCGAGGCGGTTGACAGTCCCACGGCGGCCGCCCCAGCGGCCAGGAATCCACGTCGGTTGATGCTCATCGTTCGATTCTCCCTCGAACGTATCCCACGGTGACGACCCATTTACCCCTGTCACAGCGCCTTGATTAACCCACATAATAGAGGCTCATCCGACTGAAGAATGCGCAGGCTTAAACAATGAGGACCTTCCGCAGAATCTGTGGGTGAAATTGAAGGTTGTTGCCGATTCGGGGCTGCGTTTTCTGAGGCGTGGCAGGGCAAATGAAGGGGTATGAGAAAAGCGCTCTGGTGGCCGAGGCCACCAGGGCCAGGAGGGTTCATTCACCCGCCCTGACCGGGCTATCCCTTGTCGGGTTGCTCGCCAGCAGAGCCCGACTCCGTTTCACCGGGCACCGTCGATTCTAGCCGAGTCTGAGCGTCAGCACCATTCATTTGCCCTGCCATGC